>ENA-UOOI01000011-UOOI01000011.1-fermentation-metagenome-genome-assembly--contig:-NODE-11-length-275199-cov-7.193448_pt1 | contig 275199 bp, 291 predicted proteins | sample MGYA00245779_ERZ724027 | MGnify/ENA primary metagenome ERZ724027 (study PRJEB28704, sample SAMN03018318) | fermentation metagenome | biome: anthropogenic terrestrial biome; feature: soil...
AAAGGAGCCCGTATCGCAAAAACAGTCGAGTACGGACGCATCCTTTACAAAAGGTTTTATTGCCATGCGGTTTTCCTTCTGGTCTAAGAAATATCCCGTCTTCTGACCCTTTTTCATATCCACCCAAAGTTTGATCCCGTTTTCTTCAAACTGCTGAAGCGGTTCAAAGCGGCCGTAGAGATATCCAGTCTGTTGCCGCATATCCTCAAGTTCTCTGATGGCCACGTCGTCTCTTTCATAAATGCCCTTTGGACTCAATATGTTGACAAGCAAATTTACAATTTGGTCTTTAAACCTCTCCATACCTATGGTAAGCGACTGAAGCACCAGGTAATCACCGTATTTGTCGACCATAAGTCCGGGAAGCCCGTCGGCCTCTCCGTATATCACTCTGCATGAAGACGTATCCATTAACCTCTGCCGGTATTCCCACGCCTCAATGATCTTTTTCTCAAAAAAGTGATTGTCGATTTCCTCATACTTATTTCTTGTAAGCAGTCTTATTCTGATCTTGGATTTGGGACTGATAAAACCCTTGCCTATAAATTTTTTTCTGTAGTCATATACCTCCACGATATCGCCGGCAGCGTATGTACCTTCTTCGGTACCTATCTCATTATTAAAAATCCATGGATGTCCGTTCAGTATCCGGCTTATATTTACTTTTTTAAAAAAAAACTTTGCCATAATTTCTCTCCTTTATGAATTTGATGTAAAATACTTATTGTAGTGCTAAGATCATATCTTTTTTTAAAACAACAAAAATACGGGTGATGAATTAATGGATATAACTACTGTTGTACCTGCCTATAATGAAGGGCCGAGGATAGCCGATGTTTTAAACGTTCTGACGCATATTGATTATCTTAACCATATTTACGTTGTTGATGACGGTTCGCAGGATGACACATTGCGGCAAGCGGAAAAGTTTGACGTCGGTATAGTCAGACATACCAAAAATCTCGGCAAGGGAGCCGCCATACAATCTGTACTCAACATAACTGACAGCGATTATTATTTGTTTATAGATGCCGATCTCATCGGTTTAAACAGCGGCCATATCGACGCACTCATAAAACCCTTGGCGAAGTGCGAAGATATAGTAATGAGCATAGGCACGTTTAAAGCAGGCAACAAGACCTCGGTAAATCTGGCGCAGGAGTATTTTTCCATACTCAACGGGCAAAGATGCCTTCGCGGTTCTTTTGCCAAACAGCTGCCCGATCTGACATGGACCCGCTTCGGCGTGGAAGTATTCATGACCAAATATGCCGCCGTAAAACAGGACAGGATATTCTATCCGGCCTTATATAATCTTACCCATTATAAAAAAGAAGAAAAACTCGGATTTAGAAGGGGTTTTCTCTACCGTATGCAAATGTATAAAGAAGTCATATATACATACATGACGTATAAAAAACATATTGATGTTCCGTAAGGATATCTATTTTTTCAATTTATCTATATCTTCGCCGTTCGGCGTGACATACAGGGTCTTTTGATTAGTATATATGACCTTACCTGGTTTTGCACCGGCCGGTTTCTTGACATATTTTTTAAATGTATAATCTACCGGCACGTTACTGGATGTTTTGGCTTTGCTAAAGAAAGCTGCCAGCAGTGCAGCCTCCCGCAGTGTGCCATAGGGGACGCTGCTATTGTTTGCCTTTATTATCACGTGGGATCCGGGTATGTCTTTAGTGTGGAGCCATACGTCGTTTGCCGAGGCATAGCGCATAGTAAGTTCGTCATTCTGTATATTGTTTTTACCGATGAATATCTCATAGCCATCGGTAGATGTAAAGTGGCGGGGGTTGGACTTTTGTACGGCGCCCTTTTTATTGCCCTTATGCTTAATATATCCCGCCGATTCCAGCTCGCTTTTTATGTCGTCGATTTCCGATGTATCCTCTATATTTTGCAGGTTATAGAGTTCGGATTCAAGATATTCTATTTCGTCCCGGGTCTCTCTTATCTGGCCTTCAATATGCTTAATAGAATTTTTTAGTTTATTGTATTTTTTGTAATATCGCTGAGCATTTTCTACCGGCGTTTGGGATGGGTCCAGATCGATTTCTGCCGCCACATCCTCTGCTGCAAATATGTTTATCAATTTTATGGTCCTCATTCCCTTTTTAATGGAGAATAAATTGGCCATTATCAAATCGGCATATTCCTTATAGCGGTCTCTCTCCATTCCTGAGTCCAGCTCTGAATTCAGGTTTTCCAGCTTTCTATAGTATCTGTCCAGATTACAGTTGATCACTTTAGTAAGAACGGCTAGCCTTTCGTTTGCAGCCCCTTTTAACTCTTTGCGGCGAAAAAACTCTTCCGCCATTTCCGACATGGAGTCATATCCCATCGGTTTATAGACGTTGAAGAAGAACGGCAGAAAATCCTTGTAGCTGCCGTCTTCGACATAGATTGTAGGCGAGTACCGGCTATTAATGAGATCGCCCTTCATCGCTAACAATCCGTCCATGACTTTATCCTTGTCAAAATGCGTCTGCAAAGGTTCGAGCCCGCAGGACATCAAAAATGTAGAAGAAAGAAAAGTGCTGAATCCTTCGAAACGTTCAACCAGAACCTTTTGTATTGATTTATTGGAATCGATATCAAGCATTCTGCTTATCTCGTCTCTATCGGCAGTGATAAGATCGAGCTTATCCTGCGCGGGAGGGTACAGGTATGTTTCGCCGGGCAATATGGTGCGGACACGACTCATTTCAGGATAGACATGTCTTAGGGCATCTATTATTCTATTGTCCTCGTCGGCCAATATGATATTAGAATTTTTACCCATTATCTCTATATAGAGTTTAAGAGTTTCTTCCTTCCATGATTTAAATGTGAGTTCGGCGATCCTGTCAAGGCCCTTTTGTTTTATTCCGGTGATCTCACCGCCCTCAAGATATTTCCTGAGAAGCATACAGAAGGGAGGCGGATTTATTGGATTTTTTTTATTCGATTGGGATATGCATATGCGGGCGAGTATGGGATGACAATTGATCAGAAGCTTAATGTTCAACTGTGGCTTCCTCAGATTAAGGGTTATCTCGTATTTTTCCGGCTGATATACCCTCTCTACTTTACAGCTTATAACTGTGCCGTTCATTTCATTGATCAACGCTCTTAAGCTAATGCCGTCTAAAGGCATGTGAACACCTCCTGTGTATACAGGTATAGTATATCAAATTTTAATGCTTGAAACTATCACTTTTGATGATATAATGAAATTACGGATTTGCTTTGTCTGATTATTGTCAAAATCAAATAAAGCTTATGCCATGAGCGTAAATGAAATCCTGGCTTTGATGTTCCGATAGACAGTGCGGGCAAGTAGGATTAAATTAATATGAGTGCACCTTTGGGGGGAGTTAAAACACTTATGATGACAAGAATATACCTCACTCTCAAAGGTATAATTTTTTATGTTCTTAAATGTATTAACATAGGAAGAGATTTGGATCACTAATCAATGAAGAGAACAAATATATAAATACATTTACCGGTTATTTCATCGGCGTATGCGATTAGGAGGCGGATCGATATGCACGGCTGTTTAATGATACAGGGTACTGCTTCTCATGTGGGCAAGAGCGTGATTACGGCTGCCATCCTGCGTATCTTGAAGCAGGACGGCTTTAAGGTGGCGCCCTTCAAGGCTCAGAATATGGCCCTGAATTCTTTCGTGACCAATGACGGGCTCGAGATGGGCAGGGCTCAGATCATGCAGGCGGAGGCGGCAGGTATTATACCGGATGTGAGGATGAATCCCATTCTCTTAAAACCTACTTCTGATGTGGGCTGCCAGGTGATCGTCATGGGAAGGCCGCGGGAAAATTTGGATGCATGGGATTATGAAGACTATAAGGAAGGTCTTAAGGGGACGATTTATGATGCCTTTACAGACCTGAAAGGGGAATATGATTATATTATCCTCGAAGGCGCAGGGAGCCCGGCGGAAATAAATCTGATGGCGCACGACATTGTGAATATGGGCATGGCGAGACTTATAGACTGTCCGGTCATGCTGGTAGGCGATATAGACAAGGGTGGGGTATTCGCTTCCTTTGCAGGTACGCTGGACCTTCTGCCCGATGATAGGGATAGGATAAAGGGGTTCATAATAAATAAATTCCGCGGCGATTATGAACTGCTGCGGCCAGGCCTTGATATGCTCAAGGATATCACCGGACTTCCCACGGCGGGAGTCATTCCCTATATGGACCTCAGGCTGGATGAAGAGGACACGCCTTCGGAACACAGCGTATCCATGGGAAACGACGTAGACATAGCGGTCATATACTTGCCGCACATATCCAATTTCACGGACTTTGATCCTCTGCTGTACTATCCGGGCATAAACCTGAGATATGTTAAGAGAGCGGAGGATATCGGGAACCCGGATGTGATCATAATACCTGGTAGTAAAAATACCATAGGCGATCTGCGCATATTGAAACGAGCCGGGATAGCTGACAGGATAGCGGATTTTTATAACGCGGGCGGTTATGTAGTAGGCGTTTGCGGTGGATACCAGATGATGGGGCAAAAGATAACGGACCCGGCGGGTGTGGAGGAAGCGGGCGATACTGACGGACTGGGAATATTTGATGCTCAGACTGTATTTGAACAGGGCAAGCTGACCGTAAATTCGAAGGATGTGATAACGGAAGGCAGAGGGATGCTCAGTGGGCTTGTAGGCACCGAAGTAAGCGGCTATGAGATACATATGGGCAGGACATTTTTTACCGATGGCAGTTCCGCATCGCGGAAAGGGTTACTGTCGTTGGATGCTTCCGGAAGGGCAATGGGTACGTACCTTCACGGTATATTCGAGAACAATGCCTTTACGGCGGGATTAATAAACAACATAAGGAGGACAAAGGGGCTTGAGCCCATTGAGCTAGAAGTAGACTTCAGGAAAAAGAAGGAAGAACAGTACGATCTGCTTGCGGACACAGTGAGGAAAAACCTTGACATGGATTTCATATACAGTCTGCTCAATTAGCTGATGTGGAACATGCATATCTATATATATTTGTAAACATACCGGAGGTAATAGCAAATGGGTGAAGTGATCCTGATCACCGGCGGGGCAAGGTCTGGAAAAAGCCGTATGGCCGAAGAGATGGCTATGAACAGCGAAGGGGTCGTATATGTGGCGACCGCTCTGCCGATAGATGATGAAATGAGACAAAGGATACGGCGGCATAGGCAAAGGCGTCCTTCGTGCTGGACGACCGTGGAAAAATACAGGGATCTGGGTGGAGTCATCAGAGAGAATGTGGGAGCCGAGGTAATTCTTGTGGACTGCATCACGGTGATGATAACCAACATCCTGATGGATATCGAAATTGACTGGAATGATCCTTCATCCTCAGATCTTGAGAGGGCCGAGGGCGAGGTGATGCGTGAAGCCGATGGAATCATAGGGGCAGCGGATGGATTTACGGGCCGCATTATTCTTGTGACCAACGAGGTGGGCATGTCTCTGGTCCCCGAATATCCTCTGGGGCGTGTTTTTCGCGATATAGCAGGATCGGTCAATCAGAGACTTGCCGAAGCCTGTGACAGGGTATACCTTATGGTGTCGGGCATACCGCTAAAAATAAAGGGGTAGGTAGTATGAGACTTATTTTAATAGCCTTTATGTTTCTTGTAAGAGCGCCTTTTTACATTGATATAAAGACGTCGGACGAGGATTTTTCTGCATGTACCGCATACTTCCCCGTCGTGGGCATTTTGATCGGCGCGGTGGTATCGGCTGTCTTTTACATAGTATCGCCGCTGGGGAAGGATATTGCATCCCTTATAATGTTTACGGTGTATGTGTATATTGCCTTGGGCTTTCATTTGGACGGCCTGGCCGATTGCTTTGACGGCCTGGCCAGCGGCGCAAGAGGTGATGACATGATAGGTATAATGAAGGACAGCAGGATAGGCGCCTTTGCCGCGATCTCCATATTTTTGGCGTCAATGTTCTATATAAAGCTGTTTACGCTTATGGACTATATGGCGCTGCTGGTTTTTCCGGTAGCCGGGAGATATGCCATGACTGTGACCGCCGTCGTACGCAGACCGGCAAGAGAAGAGGGATTGGGATACCTCTTCAGTAATAAAGCCGGAATAAGGGAATTTGTAATTTCGACTCTTATCACCTGCGCGGCAGGCCTGGCACTGATGAAGGCAGGATTCATACTTCCCGCCGCATGTTCGGTGATCGTTTCCCTGGTCTTTTCAAAAAACATATCGTCGAGGATGTCGGGCATAAACGGCGACGTATTGGGCGCGTCACTGGTGCTGTCAGAAATTACGTTTCTTTTAACGGCATATGCGGAGACCATAATATGGTGAAGACGGTCTACCTGATCAGACATCCTGAAATAATGACGCGGGGCAAATATGTAGGGATCACCGATGCTGATCTATCGGAAATGGGCAGGGAACAGATAAAAGACATAACGGAGTATTTTAAAAATGTACATTTGGATGCGATTATATCAAGTCCAAAGAAAAGATGTATGCTTCCCGCTCAAAAACTGTCTTTGGCAAAAAACGTCTTGCTGAACATAGATGAAGATGCGAGCGAGATCAACTTTGGCTTATGGGAAGGGCTGGGCTATAAGGAGATCATGGCAGGATATCCGGATGAATGGGACGAATACATGGCTCATCCCATGGACTTTACTTTTCCCAGCGGCGATAACGTATCGAAATATATCCATGCCTGCGTAAAGGATTTTGAAGAAATTATGTCGACCGGAGCCGGCAACATAGCATTTCTGACACACGCTGGATATATAAGATCCGTAATCTCCATGAAATTCCTCAGGGATAAAGACAGATTTTTTGGGATCGACTGCAGCTATGCGGCGGGATATTTGATAGATGAAAGAGGATTTTTAAAAATTTTACAGAACTCATAAAATAGAATTTGAATATAGGGGGAATGCATATGGAAAGGGAAAAACATCTGTCCGATAAGGTAAAATCCGTCCAGGCATCGGGCATCCGTTATTTTTTCAATATGGCATCTGAGGTCAGCGACACGGTTTCTTTGAGTTTAGGCCAGCCCGATTTTGTAACTCCAAAACATATAATCGATGCGGCAGTCAAAGCGCTTAATGAAGGGCAGACTTTTTATACTCACAATATGGGACTATTGGAACTAAGGCAAGAGATATCCCGATTTCTTTCAGACAGATATGGAATTGATTATGACCCAAAGACGGAAATAATTGTGACCATAGGCGTCAGCCAGGCCATTGATACGGCGATCCGAACTCTTGTATCCGATGGCGACGAGGTCATTATCCCGCAGCCATCCTTTGTGGCATACCGTCCATGCACGGTTATGGCAGGCGGCGTTCCCAAGTTTGTTCCCACATATGAAGAAGACAATTTTGCTCTGAGACCTGACATATTGGAAAATTACATAACCGATAAAACAAAGGTATTGATACTTCCGTATCCCAACAATCCGACGGGTGCTATAATGACAAAAGAAGAACTTGCCGCCATAGCGGATGTGGTAAAGAAACATGATTTAATGGTGATATCGGATGAAATATACAGCGAGCTGACTTATGGAGTAAAGCATACGTCTTTTGCAAGCCTTCCGGGCATGTGGGAAAGAACCATAACCGTAAACGGTTTTTCCAAGACCTATGCAATGACCGGGTGGAGATTGGGCTACATAGCCGCACCTGAGTTTTTTGCAAAAGAGCTGGTAAAGGTGCATCAATATACCGTTACCTGTGCACCGTCAATGGGGCAGTTTGCCGCTATTGAGGCTTTAAGGAACGGCGATGGAGATATCAAAAAAATGGTGACCGAATATGACTGCAGGAGAAGATTTCTCTTGGGAGAGATCAGAGATATGGGCCTTAGCTGTTTTGAACCTCTCGGGGCTTTCTACATATTTCCGTCTATTAAGAGCACCGGTTTGTCGTCGGAGGAATTTGCAACAAGACTTCTTTATGAGGGAAAGGTTGCGACAGTCCCCGGAACTGCATTCGGAGAAAACGGTGAAGGCTTTTTAAGGTTATCCTACGCAAGCTCGATGGATGATTTGACAAAAGCTACAAAGAGGATCAAGGAATTTTTGAAGAGAATATAAAAAAGGGGAATGATTCATTCCCCATCGTTGCATTCGGGACAGTAACCATAGAAAAACAATTGCTGAGATACGATGTTATAATTTGTCTTTTCCGCAACTATTCCCAATGAATCCAGGGGACAATAATCTTCCACATCCTCTACCTTTTTACATTTAAGGCAAATGATGTGCGGGTGGGATGTGGTATTGGCATCATATCTGAAACTGTCCTCACCCACATTGATTTCCTGTATAAGGCCTATCTTAGTAAGTAAATCAAGAGTCTTATAAACGGTAGCTAAGCTCATCGTAGGGAATTGGCTTGATAATTCCTGGTATATGGTATCGGCACTGGGGTGAGATTTGGTGTTTTTAAGCAAATAATATATGGCAAGTCTCTGCGGAGTGGCTTTGATACCCTTTTTCTTCAGCATTAACGCTGCATTTTCCATCCTTCCTCACCACCAACTATTAATGAATAATAAATATCTATGTACATTATAGGCCAATCAATAAGGGAAGTCAAATTAAATTTAGACAAAATTCCCGAACATTAATGATGTTAGCATAAGACGTCCGATCACACTTTAAGCCCGCGAAAAAACAGGCTTTTTAAATAGCATTTTTTATAGTATAATTATTATGCTGATATTTATGAGATAAATTTGATTCCGGCTTGTGAATTTATCATTCTTGAATGGTCTTTAAGCTAAGATCAAATCCTGACAAATATTTTCTGTAAGGGGATAGTATTTTGTATAAACTTGTAGCTATGGATATGGATGGTACACTATTGAACTCTGATAAGCGCATCTCCGAAGAAAATGAAAAGACGCTCAATTATATTAAAGGACTTGGTATAAAGATATCCTTTTGTACCGGCAGGTTGTTCTCATCAGCCAGGGGGTATGCCAAACACCTTGGAGGCGGGATATATATCATATCGTGCAATGGAGCCTATATAACCGATGAAGAATATAACGAAATAGCTGCTCATCCTATGGATTTTAAAGAATCCGAAGTTATCATCGACATATGCCGTAAGTATGATGCCTATTTTCACTTTTTTGACAGGGAAAGAATATATTCGGAAAAAGAATCATATGGACGATCAGTCTATCTGAAGGGCACCGATCAGCTTGCGGATGAGGATAAGACCGAGTTCGTCGTACGCAGCGATTTAAAGGAGACGTTAAGATCCGGTGTTGATGTATTTAAGTATATAATAATGGATGATGATCCGGATAAGATCAAAAGGATCAGAAGAGAACTGGAACCGCTTGATTTAGAAGTGAGCAGCTCACTTTCTAATAATATAGAGATCACTGCGGCCGGTATAAATAAGGGTTCGGGTCTGATACAACTCCTCAAATTTTTAGGTATCGGCAGCGATGAGGTGATAGCTATGGGCGATAGTGAGAATGATATATCCATGCTTAAGACGGCCGGTTTAGGTGTGGCCATGGGAAATGGGAGGAATGATGTCAAGACGATATCCGACTATGTAACGGCTATCGAGGACGACGATGGTGTCGCTCAGGCACTGAGGCATTTTCTTGTGGAGGGTTCATATGGAGACAGTCGCCGTTAGGAGATGCGAAAGTTATGACCAGGATAAGGTGGATCAAGCGGTCTCTATGGCCATATCTGACTTGGGCGGCATAGAGCAGTATGTAAGACCGGGAGATAATGTCTTTCTGAAGATCAACCTCCTGATGAGCAGGAGACCCGAAGAGAACGTAACCACCAGACCTGCCGTTATAGAAGCCGTCGTCAAGGAGATACAGAGTGCGGGCGGGAAAGTTGTAATAGGCGACAGCCCTGGAGGGCCATACAATGAAAAGGTTTTGAAGACGGCATACAAGGTATGCGGGATCGAAGGGATAGCCAAAAGAACGGGTGCCGCGCTTAATTTTGACACATCCGTCGCTGTGATAAAAAGCCCGCTTGGCAAGATGCTGAAAAGCATAACCGTAATAAGGCCTTTAGCGGATGCGGATGTCGTTATATCGGTGCCTAAACTCAAGACCCATAGTCTTACGACGTTTACAGGGGCAGTAAAATTGATGTTTGGTTGTATCCCAGGTAATCTCAAGGCCGAATATCATGTGCGTATGCCGGAGATCAAAGATTTTGCAGATGCGCTTCTGGATATTTGTATAATGACCAAACCGGGTCTGGTGATAATGGACGCCATAGAGGCCATGGAAGGTAACGGACCTTCGGGAGGATCATCCAGAAAGCTTAATTGCTTATTGTGCTCGGACAATCCGTTTTATATCGACGGCGCCGCGGCGCAGATCATAGGTCTCAAGACGGAAGAGGCTCCGACCATAAGATCCGCAATAGCAAGAGGAATATACAATGTTGAAAACTTGCGGATCGTCGGTGACGGTATAGAGCAGTTTATCAGTACGGATTTTAAAGTTCCGAACAAAAGAGAAGCAGATATGCTTTCTACTAGAATTCCTGATTTTATGAAACCATTTATCAAAAGGTATATAAAGCCAAAGCCTGAGTTTAATTGGGACAAGTGTAAAGGATGCGGCTATTGTGCCGATAATTGTCCGCCTAAAGCGATCGTAATGATAGATGGCAGACCGCATGTTAACACCGACAAATGTATCGGCTGTTTTTGCTGTCAGGAACTGTGCATGCACAAGGCGGTCGATATTAAAAGGCCTTGGATAAACAAATTTATTTTTTTTAGATGAAGGGAGGCATATCATGGCTTTACAAGTGATTATAGGACTTGTGGGCGGCTTGGCTCTATTTTTGTACGGCATGCGGCTCATGGGAGATAGCCTGCAGAAAGCTGCCGGCGACAAGATGAAGCACGTAATTGGTATTATAACGACAAACAAATACATGGGCGTTCTTGCAGGCATCGTTGTCACAGGAATTATGCAGAGCAGTTCTGCTACGACGGTCATGGTCGTTGGGTTTGTAAATGCCGGTTTGATGACGCTTGAACAGGCGGTAGGAGTTATAATGGGTGCAAATATCGGTACGACCGTGACGGCGCAAATCATTGCATTCAGGATATCTAACATTGCTCCCATCGCAATCGCCATCGGCGTTGCAATGTGGTTTTTCAGTCCTAAAAAATCTTATCAACAAATTGGTGAAATTATAATAGGTTTCGGAATACTGTTTATGGGTATGGATATGATGAGTAATTCAGTAGAACCGCTGAAGGATGTACCGCAATTTTCTGATTTGATTCTTACGCTTGGGCATAACAAATATCTGGGAGTACTCATTGGGTTTATGATGACGGCAACACTTCAAAGTTCAGGCGTCACCATCGGAATAATTCAAGCACTAGCATTTCAAGGTCTTATACCTATAGAAGCCGCTCTGCCGATACTGTTCGGCGACAACATAGGAACCACCGTTACGGCACTTCTAGCAAGTATCGGGACGAATAAAACCGCTCGTAGAGCAGCTCTTCTTCATATGTTTTTTAATATCATAGGAACCTTTATTTTTATAATATTACTCGGACCGGTGACAACTATAGTAAAGTTTTTGTCGCCGGATATCGCTCGTCAAATTGCCAATGCGCATACATTGTTTAATGTTACCAACACTTTAATTCAGCTTCCTTTCTCAGAATACCTCGTAAAACTGGTAAAACATATATTGCCGGGCGATGCAACGGTAGAAGAAAACGGCTTGAAATATTTGGATGAAAGAATACTGGAGACGCCGTCAATAGCTGTAGTCCAGGCATATAAAGAGGTCATACGTATGGGCGATATAGTGCTTGCGAACCTAAAAACCTCCATGGAGGCGTTTTTTGAAAAGGATTCTAAAAAGTGTCAGGAGGTCTTCGAACGGGAAAGATATATCAATAGACTGGAGACGGATATCACCAAATATCTTGTAAAGATTGCAAATGCGTCGCTTTCGCCTGAGCAGTCCAAAAAGACCACATCTATGTTTCACATGGTGAATGATATCGAGAGGATAGGCGATCATGCAGATAATATTGCCGAACTTGCTCAATACAGTATAGACAATCGCTTGATATATTCCGATACTGCAATCACAGAGCTCTGCGGCATGACGGAGGTGGCTTATAAGGCTGTGGAAGAAGCTATCGGCGTTATGTCTTCACCCACTAAAGACGGTTTTAAGAATGTGATGGATTTGGAAAATGAAATTGATGAAATCGAAAGGTCGCTCCGTGACAATCACATCATGAGGCTAAACAGAGGGGAATGCGAACCGGCTTCGGGAGTAATATATCTTGATCTCATAAGCAATTTGGAGAGGGTAGGCGATCATTCGTCTAACATCGTTGAAAAGGCTTGTGAATAAAATTGTGGGGAAAATACTAGAGCATAACATAGAGGGGCATATGCCCTCTTTTATTTTTTTGAGAATTTAACGGTCCTGCATAAGAAAAAACTTCTAAAAGTACGTCCGTCATTAAAAAAGTCATAATAAATATCTCACCATATACCTGCTTCATAATGTATAATATAATCGTGACAACATATAAAATAAAAATAAATCATGGGCGATCATTGAAATAAACTTTCTCATAAAGCATGGATGGAGGAAAATCATGAAGTTTACTAAAATGCAAGGTATAGGCAACGACTTTATAATCATGGAGCACGATGAACTGAACGGCATGAGTGAAAAAGAACTGGCCGTTAAGCTGTGTGACAGGCATTTTGGCATCGGAGCGGACGGCCTTATTCTTGTCTGCGATTCCACAGCGCAGGATGTAAGGATGGAAATAATCAATTCTGACGGCAGTGAAGCACAGATGTGCGGTAATGGGATCAGGTGTTTTACGAAGTATGTCTTTGAGAGAGGCATAGTCAAAAAAAAGAAAATGAATATTGAAACTTTGGCGGGAGTGATAATATCCGAGGTTTTTTTGGATAATGAAGGTAAAGTAAATAAGGTAAGAGCCGATATGGGCGCACCTGTTTTGGAGAGAGAAAAGATACCCGTCAGAGGAAGCGGCACATTTATAAATCAGCGATTGCCTATATTAGGGAAAATATTTTATATTTCCGCTGTCAATACGGGGGTTCCGCATGCCGTTATATTTATTGATGACATAGACAATTTTGATGTAACTGCTTACGGCCAGGCCATAGAAAAAAATGAAAACTTTCCGGCGGGTACTAACGCCGATTTTGTAAAGGCAATTGGCAAAGATGAACTAAAAATGAAGACATGGGAAAGGGGAGCGGGTTTGACTCTTGCTTGCGGCTCCGGCGCATGCGCAGCAGCTTATATATCATACATAATAGGCCTTACGAATAATCGCGTGAATGTAAATTTGCCGGGAGGGAAACTTTTTATTGAAATTGAAGATAATATCTGTATGACGGGTCCGTGCGAAAAAGTGTTCGCCGGAGATGTCAATGTATGAAGGCGGTATTTTACACTTATAATAAAATCAAATATTGCATTGAACGACAATAATGAGTAAAATAGATATATAACTAGCTTGAGTGATTTTGATAGAGCAAATTGGATTTATTCGTCCTGAATAATAGAATTTGCCCTTTAATAATTGGAGGTTTTTTTATGAACATAAAGCTTATAAATATCGGTTTCGGGAATATAGTTTCCGCAAACAGGCTCGTTGCTATTGTCAGTCCCGAATCCGCCCCTATAAAGAGAATAATTCAGGAAGCCAGAGACAGGGGCATGCTTATCGACGCCACTTATGGGCGCCGTACGCGAGCCGTTATAATAACCGACAGCGATCATATAATACTCTGCGCCGTACAGCCGGAGACGGTTGCCAATAGATTGAATTATAAAGAGGATGAAATTGAAAATAACTCCGATCTTACGGACGAATAAGGGGATATCATAATGGACAGGGGGATACTGATTGTCGTTTCGGGACCTTCGGGTGCGGGGAAAGGCACGGTATGTAAGGAACTTTTGAGAGAAGATCCTTCTTTGCGGCTGAGCATCTCGGCTACGACGCGTAAACCGAGAATAGGTGAGAGCGAGGGCGTGAATTATTTTTTTTTCGACAAGCAGAAATTTGAAAAGATGGTGGAGGAAGATCAGTTTTTGGAATGGGCCGAGGTCTACGGCAACTATTACGGCACTCCGAAAGCCTTTGTGGAGAGCCAGTTGGAAAGCGGAAATGATGTAATATTGGAAATCGATATTCAAGGGGCCATGAAGGCAAGACAAAAATATTCCGACGGCGTCTTCATATTTATTGTGCCGCCCTCCATGGGTGAACTGGAAAAGCGAATAAAGGGACGTGCAACCGAGACATCGGAGGAGATCAAACTTCGATTTGCAAAGGCGGCTACCGAGATGAAATATATTTCCAAATATGATTATATTGTGGTTAATGATGAAGTCAATAAGGCTGCTCATAAAGTGTTGGCTATTTTGACAGCTGAAAAATGCAAGGTTGAGAGGAATTTGGAACTGTATTTGAATATCGAAAATGTTAAGGAGTGAAATTGAGATGTTATATCCTGCAATTAATGATTTATTGGATAAAGTGGACAGCAGATATTCCTTGGCAATGGTGATCGCCAAGCGGGCAAGGCAGCTTGTGGATGGAGCGCCAAAACTTGTGGATACGGATTCGGACAGGCCGGTTACTATTGCAACGTATGAGCTGTATGAGGATAAGATAACTTATGAAAGGCAAAAATACGGTATAAAATGAGTTACACTGATATTTTTAAAGGAAAAAGCATTGTACTTGGCGTAACCGGAAGTATAGCTGCATATAAGGCAGCCGACCTGACAAGCAAACTTAAGAAATTGGGTGCCGGGGTAGATGTCATTTTGACTGAAAGCGCTGCTCATCTTATAACACCTATAACAATGCAGACTCTTTCTGCAAACAGTGTCACAATGGATATGTTCAGTATGAATAAACCCCATGAAATAGAGCATATTTCCTTGGCAACAAAGGCAGATGTGATCGTTATTGCACCGGCTACCGCAAATATAATAGGCAAGATAGCCTGCGGAATAGCCGACGACCTTTTGACGACCACTGTAATGGCAACCAAGGCGCCGGTAATTATTGCACCCGCCATGAATGTAAATATGTATGAGAATCAAATTACGCAGGATAATATGGCAAAACTCAGATCTTTGGGCTACAGGTTTGTAGAACCCGCGACTGGAGTGCTTGCATGCGGCGTCTACGGTAAAGGTAAGCTTGCGGATGTGGATGATATTGTACAGGGTATTGCCGATGTATTGTCAAATGATGCGAAAAAGGATCTTCAGGGAAGACATATTATAATAACGGCGGGACCTACGCAGGAACCGATAGATCCGGTGAGGTACATAACCAACAGATCTTCCGGCAAAATGGGTTATGCACTGGCGGAGAGAGCGCATATGCGCGGAGCGGATGTTCTGCTTATAAGCGGACCGGTAAATTTAGATGCCATACCCGGCGTAAAAACTATAAACATCATTACTTGCGGCGAGATGCTGCAAAATATTATGGACAATTTTAATTGGGCCGATACAGTAATTATGGCTGCGGCTGTGGCCGACTATAGGCCCGAGCATGCCGCAAAACAAAAAGTAAAAAAGGATGCGGATGAGACAAATCTTGCACTAGTAAAAAATCCGGATATTCTCGAAAGGCTAGGTAAAGTAAAGGGAAATAAAATCTTGATCGGCTTTGCTGCAGAAACGGAGAATATTGATGATAATGCAAGGAAAAAGATCGTCAAAAAGAATTTGGATTTTATTGTAGCAAATGATGTTACAAAGGCAGGAGCCGGATTTGAAGTGGATACGAATTTAATAAATGTTATCGACCGCGAAGGGAAGATAACAAGATACCCTCTGATGAGCAAAGCTGCAGCCGCCGACGTCATTTTGGATAAGATGAGTATTATAAAAAGATAGCTGGGGATGCCCCAGTTTAATTTTTTAAGGTGATGTTATGAGTTGGATAGCTGGAGTTATAGTAAACATGCCCGTTGATGTGGTTGATAAAATATTCGACTATGTGGTTCCCAATGATATGGAGGATTATGTCGGCATCGGCTCACGAGTGCTGATATCCTTCAAAAATAATTTGACAGACGGCTTTATTTTAGAGAAGAGATTTGCCTCTGAAACATCGGCCGTATTAAAAAATATTATCGATTCCGTTGACGATGTGAGGTATTTTAGCTGCCGAGGAGCAGAACTGATCAAATTTATGAGAAATAAATATATCTGCAGGTATATCGATGCAATAAAATGTTTTATACCGCCTGAAGTAAACGTTGATGTGAGAAAAAAGATCGTCGCCGCAAATAACTTGGATATGACCGGATTTACTGAAAAGGAAAGAAACTTATTAAATGAAATAAGCACCGGCAGGCCAGATGTATATTTGGACGACGCCGACATAAATAAGCGAATGGTCTATAAGCTGAGAAAAAAAGGCGCCGTCAGCCTTATACCCGATATAAACCGAGGTATAGGCCATAAGAAAGTGCGGGCCGTACAGCTTAAAGATATAGATCAGGAAACCTATGATAAGATGAGCGCACGGGAGAAAGATTTTATTGAACTGCTGCAAGGAAAAGAGTGGGTCATTGCATCGAAACTAATTAGAATGAAGGGTATTGATTACGGATTTATAAACCGGTTATATAAAAAAGGAATTATAGATTATAGGTATATGGAAGTAAGACGCAGCGTCGAGTTTCCAAATATAAAAGAAAAAATATACTCGCTTAATTCATATCAAATGAGGGCCGTCGATCGCTTTAAAGAATCCAGGAGCAGAGGGAAAAACGAATTTTTGCTCTATGGCGTGCCAAATAGCGGTAAAACGGATGTGTACATGGAGATAATTCAAAGCATGCTTGATGAAGGCAAGAGCACATTGGTGCTCGTTCCGGATATTTTCTTGACTTCGCAGCTCATCGGCCGATTTACAAATAGGTTTGGAGACAGAGTGGCAGTATTTCACAGCAGACTTTCCGGCGGACAGCACTTTGATGAATGGGACAGAGCCCGAAACGGTGCTGCTAAGATAGTCGTCGGAACCAGAAGCGCCGTATTTTTACCGGTACGGGATCTGGGCCTCATCGTTATAGACGAAGAACAGGATAAGGGGTTCAAACAATCTGATATGTATCCTTTCTATGATGCAAGAGAAGTGGCAAAAAAGAGGTGTGAATTAGAGAACGCTTCATTTCTCCTCTGCAGTTCTACTCCATCTGTTGAAACCTATTATAAAGCGGCGAATGGCGAGATAGAATTGCTTGATATTCCCGAGAGAGTCAATAAACTGAATATACCGATTTGCTCGGTAGTGGATTTGAAGGGGGAGTTGAAGCGGGGAAACAGAGGCATTTTGAGCAGAACACTGGTATCGGAAATAGGAAGATGTCTTAAAAACGGCGAACAGGTCATACTTTTTTTAAATAAGCGGGGTTATGCGGGAACAGTTATGTGTCAACAATGTGGATACATATTTAAATGCCCTCATTGCGATATACCCCTTAATTATCATTCTGACAAAAGGGTTTTGACATGCCATTATTGCAATTACAGTAGACACGTCGGCCATAAGTGTCCAAAATGTGGCGCTGACGGCCTGGTCTTCAAGGGCTTTGGCACACAAAGACTGGAAAGAGAAATCAATAATATATTTCCTGAGGCAAGGGTGCTGCGTGTAGACAGCGATTCTCTGAGGGGAGTTAAAAGCATAAACCAAACATATAGCGAATTCAGGGACGGAAGAGCCGATATTTTGATCGGGACCCAGATAATAGCGAAGGGATTAGATTTCCCGAACGTTACTTTGACAGCGGTGATTTTGGCGGACATCGGTCTGAATATGCCTGATTTTCGGTCTGATGAATCTACTTTTCAGATCATAACACAGCTATGTGGAATGAGCGGCAGAAATGATAAGAGAGGAAAGGTGATAATACAGACCTTCAGTCCCGAGCATTACAGTATACAATATGCCGCAAATGACGATTACGCAGATTTTTATAAGACTGAAATTGCATTCAGAGAGAAATATCATTATCCGCCCTTCGCTTTTCTTGCCAGAATTTTATGCACCGGACTTGAAGATGAAACGGTTAGAAAAGCGATAGGATTGTGGTATAATGATATTGCAGATAACATTAATTTCAATGGCATGACCGGGGTGAAATTACTGCATCCCGTTCCGTGTTCAGTGCCTAAAATAAAAGACTTTTATCGATGGCAGATAATATTAAAATGCCAAGATGAGCAAGTGCTGTCAGGGCTTATTGCAGACAGCTACCGAAATATTGATAAAATACAAGGCGTAAAGTATATGATGGATATTAATCCTTTTAATATGAACTAGGAGGTTAAAATGGCTTTAAGGGAAATAAGAAAATATAATGACGAAATTTTGAGGAAAAAAAGCAGGGAAGTAAAGAATGTTGACAGCAGGATAAAGATCTTGATCGATGATATGGCAGAAACCATGTATAAGGCTGATGGGGTAGGTTTGGCCGCTCCTCAGGTCGGCGTTTTGAGAAAGGTCATTGTTGTTGATGCCGGCAGCGGACTGATAACATTTGTAAATCCGGAGATAGTTTCCTCGGACGGCGAACAGGTGGGAGTGGAGGGCTGTCTCAGCATCCCCGATGTGGCCGGAGAGGTGGCCAGGCCGAAAATAGTTACGATAAAGGGATTGGATAAAAACGGTGAACCCATTGAAATAACTGCGGAAGATTTGCTGGCGCGTGCACTGCTTCATGAGATAGACCACCTGGACGGTGTTTTATTCACGGATAAGGTGATAAGATATGTTGATCCGGAAGAAGATGACGGTACAAAGGAATGAGAATAGTATTTATGGGGACTCCCGAATTTGCCGTACCGATATTATCGTCACTCATCGGAAGTCATGATGTCGGCCTCGTGATCACACAGCCGGATAGACCCAAGGGACGCGGTAGAAAGCTAACTTCTCCACCCGTCAAGGTCTGTGCGCAGGATAACAATATACCTGTAATTCAACCGGTGAAACTTAAAGATAATCGAGAGGTCTGCGAAATAATAAAAATCAAAGCCCCGGATGTGATAGTTGTTGCGGCGTACGGCAACATTTTGCCTAAGGAGATCTTGGAACTGCCGGAGTATGGCTGTATTAACGTTCATGCCTCGCTGCTGCCGAAGTATAGGGGAGCTGCCCCGATAAATTGGGCGATAATAAACGGCGATTCCATGACGGGAATTACGATCATGAAAATGAGCCGGAGGCTTGACGCCGGTGAGATCATATTGAGTAAAAAGGTAAGTATAGATGATGAGGATAATGCCCTGACGCTGACTGAAAAACTTTCGGAAATAGGTGCGGGAGCCCTTATGGAAGCGATCGGCATGATAAAAGATAATAAAGCCGTTTACCATGTGCAGGACGAGGGCCAGGCCACATATGCCCCTATGCTTTCCAAGGATACCGGGCACATAAACTGGCGTAGATCGACAACGGATATACTCAATCTGGTCAGGGGAACATACCCGTGGCCGGGAGCATACTTTTATGCAAACGGGAGAATGATCAAGGTCACAGGCTGCTTTGCAGAGCAAAACATTAAAGGCAATCCCTCCGAAGTTTTAAGGACAGACAGAGATGGCATACAAGTGGGATGCGTGGATGGAAGCGTAGTGATAACCTCCCTTCAGCCTGAAGGTAAAAGACCGATGACCGCCGATGAATATTTAAGAGGCAACAAACTCGAAAAGGGGACTGTCTTGGAATAGAGGGAATGAATTTGTACGGTAAAAAGAGGATATATATAGGTATGCTGACAGCCCTTGCTGCAGTTGTTATGGCAATCTATCTGATGCTTATGTATATAATAGCGTCCCATAGGATAAATCTTTATTATTATATGTTGATTGGAATTTTTTTGGTTTTGACCATATTTATAGCGGTTTTAATGATGGGTACCCTCGCCTTGGTATTATCCCTGATGGAAAAGCGGCCTATCCGAGCATTGAGCGGGTTTATGTTTTTCGCGTTGAATACCATCTACCCCGAAATTTTATTCTTTGGCGGGCTACTAGGTATCGACAAGGATAAGATAATGAGATCATATGCGGAGATCAACGACAATTTGGTTGCTTCACGAAATATAAGAGTGCTGCCCTCAGATATACTCATATTGCTTCCCCATTGTTTGCAAAGGTCGTCCTGCACCCAAAGGATAACCACTGACATCAACAACTGCAAGAGATGCGGCAAATGCGATATATGTGCTTTGATCGGGATCGCCGATAGATATGGCGTCAATATAACCGTTGCCACAGGCGGGACCTTGGCGCGGAAAGCCGTTAAGACCTATAAGCCGAAGGCGATCGTCGCGGTGGCTTGTGAAAGGGATCTGACAAGCGGTATTCAGGATGTAAATAGTATACCGGTGTTGGGTATAGTAAACATGAGGCCGGAAGGCCCTTGCTTCAATACGCGGGTGGACGTAAATCTTGTTGAGAATGCGGTAAAGAACTTCATAGATGGAGGAGAATCAAAATGATATGGGATTCAACTTATGCTTTGCTTATTCCAGCTTTTATTTTAGCTATATATGCACAGGGCAAAGTACAGAATACCTTTAATAAATACATGAAATATAGGAATTCCGGCGGTTATACCGGCGCCGACGTCGCAAGAAGGCTTCTGGACCTTAACGGTCTGTATGATGTTCCCATTGAGCTGATAAGCGGGAATCTTACGGACCACTATGATCCGTCAAAACGGGTTATGAGGCTGTCCAGAGATGTGTATTCAAGTACGTCGATCGCTGCGCTGGGAGTGGCCGCGCATGAAACCGGCCATGCAATACAGCATAAGGAGGGTTATTTCCCCCTTAGGTTGCGGAACAGTATAGTTCCCATAGCGAACTTCGGTTCAAATCTGGCCTGGCCGCTTTTCTTGTTGGGGCTCATTATGGGTTATGCGCCGCTCTTGGATTTTGGCATAATCCTATTTTCCGCTGCGGTTTTATTTCAAATTGTAACGCTTCCAGTGGAATTCAACGCCAGCAACAGAGCCATAAAGATATTGGGATCGGAGGGAATATTAAATCAAGATGAGATCAGACCTGCAAGAGAGGTATTGAATGCTGCCGCCTTAACATATGTGGCTGCAACATTAACGTCTATATTGCAGCTTTTCAGGTTAATTATATTGAGGGAGAGAAGAGACTAAATGTATCTTTTTCTGCTCATTTTTCTTCCAATTTTAATATTTATATTCCTTAACGTTATAATTCTGCCTTTACAATTTACGGTGCATTCATTGTCAAATATCATCACGGTCCCTAAGGAGATATATCGCATAGCTACAAATAAGATGGTCAGGCAAAATCATGCTTTAGAGCATGCCACTATAAATGTGATAGAAGAGAAGTACGGCGGAGTGTATAACCTTAGCGGATTTGCTCAGGAAGATGGATTTATCATAAGAGGAAGCGCACCGGTAGATATGGTGTATGAATCAGCCAATATAGGACAAAAGAGGTTGATGGGAGGAGAACGCACGCTTGCCGTGCATAAAAGGTGCGGCACCAGTATTGCAATTACGAACTTTATTTCATCAATAATATTTCTTATATTATTATTTAGATACGGTTACTTCAACCTTTTTAACATAGTTATTGCCATGTTGGCAGCCAGCTTGATCGGTCCGCTATTCGGCAGGTATATACAATTATATTTAACTACGGCGCAGGATGTAAAAAATATAGAGATAGTTAATATTGTATATAACAACCAGACTACGAACTATTTCAACTTTAACAACGAATATTTTGTTCAGACACGGAGGATTTAGAGTGGAGAATGCAAGGGAAGCGGCCTTGAACATAATTGACGACGTCTTGAAATCAAACGGCTATCAATCGTTTGATCCAAACAGAGAACTCAATATCAACCTATCCGATAAAAGGGATAAAGCGTTGGCTTTAGAAATAGCGTATGGTGTAATAGAAAGAAAGAATACACTTGACTATATTCTGGAACAATATATCTCACGGCCAATTAAAAAAGTGGACGTTGTAGTGCTCAATATTATGCGAATGGGACTCTATCAGCTGATATATCTTGATCGTATACCGCAGTCGGCGGCGGTGAATGAGTCGGTAAATCTGGCCAAGAAATATAGTAACTCCGGTGCGGCGAAAATGGTCAATGCGGTGTTAAGAAGTTTTTTGAGGGATGACGCTTTCAGACTGCCATCTAAAGAAGATACTATAAAATATCTGTCTGTGGTCTATTCCCACCCCGAGTGGCTGGTTAAAAAATGGCTTGATGAGTTCGGATACGACTTTGCCGTTGGGCTTTTGAAGGCAGATAATGAGAGATTGCAGCTTACGGTCCGCACTAACGTATTAAAGATGGAGCCCAAGTTTTTAATAAATAAATTTAAAAATGAAGGTATTTCCGCAGAAAAGGGCAACTATCTGGATGAGGCCATAATATTAAAGGATATAGGAGGACTTGAGGCACTTCAATCTTATAAAGAAGGGCTATTCTATATACAGGATGAGGCTTCTATGCTTGTTTCACACATACTTGACCCGAAGGCCGATGAATTTATAATAGATGTATGCAGCGCACCCGGAGGCAAAACGACTCATACGGCTGAAATAATGAGAAATAAAGGCCGTATACTTGCGAGAGATCTCTATGCCCATAAACTCGATGTCGTGAGAGAAAATGCTGGTAGATTGGGAATTGATATAATAGAAACGCAGGTTTTCGATGCGACAGGACTGGACGACAAATTTTTAGGCAGGGCCGACAGGGTATTGATAGATGCGCCTTGCTCCGGATTGGGAACGATACGTCACAGACCTGATTTACGTTGGAATAAACGTATGGATGATATCAAAAAAATATCGAAGATACAGAAGCTCATATTGTCAAATTCCTCAGGATATGTTAAAAAGGGAGGAATATTGGTATACAGTACCTGCACTATTGAAAAAGAGGAAAATCTTTTTGTAATAGATGATTTCTTGAAGAAAAACAATGAATTCGAGTTAATGGATTTTGGCGATTTGATTCCTGACAATCTAACACTGCGGGACTCAGGTATTGGTCATATGACGCTGTATCCTTCTCTTAATAAGACGGATGGATTTTTCATTGCCAAAATGCGTCGAAGGAGTTAAATAAGTATATAGCCGATAGCATGATATAATAGATATATGATATAATTAAGGAAAATGGTGATACAGAATATGTCAAAAGAGAATATAAAGGATTATACCTTGGAAGAGCTCAAAAAAGTAATGAGTGATCTAAATGAGCCTGCATATCGAGCGGGACAAATATTCGACTGGCTATATGATAATGATGCAAAAGATTTTGACGTGATGACGAATTTATCAAAGGACTTGAGGGCAGAGCTAAGTGAACGGTATTATATATTCAGATCGGATATAATTGATGAAAAAAACATGCGGGATTCCACTAAATATCTGATAACTTTGGAAGACAACAACCTGATAGAAACCGTGTTGCTAAGATATAAATACGGTTATACTTTATGTGTGTCAAGTCAGGTAGGCTGTAAAATGGGATGCGGTTTCTGCGCCTCCACTGTCAATGGGTTTATCAGAAACCTCAAACCTGGCGAAATGTTAGAACAGATTCTGACTGTGGAAAGACAGAATAAAGTACGTGTTTCACGGATCGTGATCATGGGGAGCGGCGAACCGCTGGATAATTACGAAAATGTGATGCGCTTTATCAGAATAATAAACGATAAACACGGGCTGAATATTGGCGCACGGCATATAACAATATCGACCTGCGGCATCGTACCAGGTATTTATAAGCTCTCCGAAGAAAACCTTCAACTCACTTTGGCTATATCCCTTCATGCTGTGACCGACGATAAACGCCGTTCGATAATGCCGGTGAACAAGGTATATCCTATAAAAGATATTATTTCGGCTGTAAAGTATTTTGTGGAACGTACCAACAGGCGGGTTACCTTTGAATATACTATGATAGAAGGCTTTAATGATACTGAAAAGGATGCGAGTGAACTTGCATTACTGACAAAGGGCATTTTATGCAATGTGAATCTGATACCTGTCAATATCGTTAAAGAAAAGGGATTCTTGCCGTCATCTCCCAATACCATTGCAAAGTTTAAAAATAAATTGGAGGAATACGGTGTGAACGTTACGGTGAGAAGATCCCTGGGAGAAGACATCGATGCTGCTTGCGGCCAGTTAAGAAGTAGTTATATGAAGAATCAGGAGTGATTTTCATGATTAGTAATGCTGTATCAGACATAGGCAAAGTACGGGATAAAAATGAAGACAGTTTCTTTATTTCCGGCAGCAATGATCCGTATATGCTGTATATTGTCGCTGATGGTATGGGCGGTCATAATGCAGGTGAAGTAGCAAGCTCTCTTGCCGTGGATACGGTAAAGCAATTTTTTGATAAACATTATGTTTCGCTGCAAAAGACCGATGAAATGATAGAAAAATTTATGCGGGAAGCCATTGCCAACAGCAATGCCTGCGTTTTAAATGAATCGCATTTACATCTGGATGAAAGCGGTATGGGAACCACTATGACGCTGCTTCTTATTGAGAACGGCAAATTTTATATAGGACATATCGGAGACAGCAGAGCATATATCATAAGAGATCACAATATAGAGCAGATAACCGAGGATCATTCTTTGGTGTCACAGATGGTTAAAGAAGGTAAGCTTTCTGCAAACGAAGCAAGGGTTCATCCCCTTAAGAACATTATAACAAGGGCTCTGGGCATAGATTTTGATATAAATATAGACGTCTATATCAGAGACGTAAGTCAGGGCGATATAGTTATTTTATGTACCGATGGTTTGTCAAATATGGTAACGGACTCAGAAATACTGGAAGAGTATATGAAAAACGATATAGTGGCTGCAAGCAATAATCTGGTTGGTTTTTCTAATGAGCGTGGCGGATATGACAATATAACCATAGTAGTAGTCAAGTGCTGATTGAGGTGATTTAATTGATAGGAAAGATGTTGAGCAACCGGTATGAAATTTTGGAAGAGATCGGGCGCGGCGGTATGGGCATAGTATATAAGGCAAGATGTCATTTACTCAACCGTCTCGTTGCGATAAAAGTACTGCGCCCTGAATTCTCTCATGACGAAGAATTTATCAAGCGGTTTAAATATGAATCCCAGTCAGCGGCAAGTTTATCTCATCCTAATATTGTCAGTATATATGATGTGGGAAACGACGGAGATATTTACTATATTGTGATGGAATATGTGAATGGCAAAACATTGAAACAGATCATAAGAGAATCCGGCGGGCCGATGCCGATGGACAAGGCGCTGTCAATAACATGCCAGGTCTTAAGAGCTTTGGATAATGCGCACAGGCATAATATAATTCATCGGGATATAAAACCGCATAATATATTGATCACTGAAGATGGGATCGCCAAGGTCACTGATTTTGGCATAGCAAAGGTTACCACTGATTATACTTTGACTTATAACAAAAATATAATTGGAACGGCACAGTATTTCAGCCCGGAACAGGCAAAGGGCAGTATTGTGGATGAAAAGTCCGATATATATTCGCTGGGCATTGTGATGTATGAAATGCTGACCGGCAAGGTGCCCTTTGAAGGAGATAGTCCTATATCGGTGGCTCTTAAACATATCGAAGAAAATTTAAAGCCACCCTCACAGTTGAATCCAAACATCCCGAAAGGTATTGATGAAATCGTAATGAAGGCTACTGAAAAGGATACCAGCAGAAGGTATTCCAGTGCGGATGAGATGCTGTCGGATATAAACAAATTTGTCAGCGACCCTGATAATTTTAGTATACAAAAGATAGAAGAAGATGCGCCGACGAAGATAATACCGGCCATAGAATATAATGATACCAAACCGAATAAGAATGAAGGAAATGGAAATAAGCGCAGCAAGGTTTTGCCGATCCTTATAACTACCATAATCGCCTTGGTGATCATAGGCGGAATAGCTATGGCAACTATATATTTTATCAACCATCAGTCGATAGCAGAAATTGAAGTACCTTCGGTAATTGGATATGATGTAAAAGAAGCAGAGGATATATTAAAGGATAAGGGCCTGTTGATGGAAGTGGCTGGAGAGGATCTCAGCGATAAGCCTGCCGGAGAAATCTTGCATCAGGACCCTGAGGCGCCTATGAAGGTCAAAAAAGGCTATAAGGTAAAGGTAAGGATCAGCAAGGGTTATGAACTTGTACGAGTCCCCAATGTGGAAAACTATACTAAAGACGAAGCAATATCTGCTATTGAACAGGCCGGTTTGAAGGCAAATGTCATTCCGTCTTATGATGATGTTATAAAAGAAGATCATGTGATATCGCAGAATCCTACTGCAAATGATGAAGTGGAATCAGATTCCCAGGTAAATATATACGTAAGTCAGGGTAAAGAAAAAATAACAATGGTAAATGTCAAAGGTAAGACATTGGATGTGGCCACAAAACTTTTGAAGGATAACGGTATAGCATTGGGCAAGGTCGACACGCAGGAAAATGATGGACCGGAGAATGTAGTACTGTCGCAGAGCATCGATCCCGGTGAACAATTGGATAAAAATATGTCGGTGGATCTGGTGATCAGCAAGAAGGCCTCGGCGCCCATATTGAAAAACATAAAGGTGGATTTGCCCAACATAGCCGGCGAGATGAAAGTAGTTGTGATAAAGAAGGATTCATTGGGCGAGTCGACCATATATTCCGGGATGAACGCTTATGGAGACAGTCCTATAAATATTATGAACGTGCCAATGAAAGGGCATGTCGTTGTCGAGGTATATATAAATGACGACAGCAAACCATATACGACATATGAAGATGATGTGTAGGAGGCCCTTATGGCAGAAGGCAAAATAGTCAAGTCCAGCGGAGGATTTTATTATATACAGTCAGAGGGCAGATTATATGAGTGCAGGGCTCGCGGTTTGTTTAAAATCAAAGGTATATCGCCGCTGGTGGGTGACAACGTGATTTTTTCTGTGATCGATGAAGACAGCGGATATATATTAAAACTGCTGGACAGAAGGAATCAAATTAAAAGGCCTCGGGTTGTTAACGTAGACCTTTTTTGTCTTGTCGTATCGGCTAAGATGCCCGAGCCTGATTTCCTATATATCGATAAAGTATTGGCTATGTGCGAATACGAGGGCTTAGACTGCTTTATATGTGTGACCAAGACTGATCTTGACGACGCACATGAATATGAAAGATGGTCGGAGGTATATTCCAATATCGGATATAAAGTAATTTACACCAGCTCAAAATTCAGCAGGGGCATTGAAAAACTGGAGCTGTTTTTATCCGGTAAAGTGACGGTATTTGCCGGAAATTCCGGTGTGGGGAAATCTTCTCTTGCGAATTCAATAAGTCCCGATTTACATCTGAAGGTCGGAGAAATAAGCCCTAAATCTAAACGGGGTACGCATACCACAAGGCATATCGAGCTGGACGCGATCATGACCAATAGTTATGTCGCCGATACTCCGGGTTTTACCGAGTTATCTCTGGATTATATGGGCAAATATGATTTGCCATTATGTTTCAGGGAATTCAGACAATACAGCTGCCGCTTTTCAAATTGCCTGCATCGAAGCGAACCGGACTGTGGAGTAAAAGAAGCTGCCGGTACAGGTAATATCAGCATGTCACGCTATATGAATTATCTAAAGTTGTTAAACGAAATAATAGATGAGAAAGGAAAGGCAGATTAAATGGCGATTTTGGCACCATCAATGCTGTCTGCAGATTTGTTAAATCTGGGAGACAGCATAAAAAAATTAGAAGAAACCGGCATAGAAATGCTTCACATAGACGTAATGGACGGCCATTTTGTGCCAAACTTGACTTTTGGACCTGGGATAGTGGAACGTATTCGACGCTTTACAGACTTAAAATTAGATGTGCATCTGATGTTGACAAATCCCGGGGAGTATATCGACGAATTTTGTGAAGCAGGCGCCGACATAATCACCGTGCATCAGGAAGCATGCACGCATCTTAACAGGATAATAAATTCGATAAAAAAGAGATCGGTATTGGCGGGCGTGGCTTTAAATCCCGCCACTCCCCCGGCTGCCCTGCAATACGTATTGAGCGACGTCGATTTGGTATTGGCAATGTCAGTCAACCCAGGATTTGGAGGACAAAAGTTTATCGAAGGCATGATGCCAAAAATCAACGAACTCAGTCGGTTGAAGAAAAGCGGCTGTGATTTTAAGATTGAAGTGGACGGGGGCATAAATTTTGATAATGCGGCGGGAATAAAAAACGCTGGAGCCGATATTATAGTTTCAGGTTCATCGGTGTTTAAAGGCGACATAAAAGAAAATTGCAGGCGCTTTGGGGTGCTTTTAAGATGAAAGCTGCCATATTGTCTAACGGTATGATAAATAATGTGGATTTTCTGCGCTCTTTCATTAAGAGCAGCGATATATTCATATGTGCGGATGGCGGCGCCAGATATGCGCGAATGCTTTCGATAGATCCGGATATATTGGTTGGAGACTTTGATTCTTTGGCTGCGGAGACTTTGGATTACTTTAAAAATGCCGGGGTCAATATAATCACATATCCCAAGGAAAAAGATTATACGGATACGCAATTGGCTATCGACAAGGCCATTGAGTTGGGCTGCGGGGAAATGGTATTGTTGGGTATGACGGGCAATAGACTTGACCATACCTTAGCTAATATAGATATGCTGTATTACCTATATAAAAGGGGAATAGATGCCGAAATATGTGATGAATTCAACCGTATCCGTTTATTGCGGGGAGAAAATAAGCTGATAGGGAAAGAAGGAGATACCATATCATTCATTCCCTTCTTCGGAGACATCAAAAAAATCACCTTGAAGGGCTTTTATTATAGCTTGGAAGATGAGAGACTGACCAAAGACGTCTCGCTGGGGGTAAGCAATCTGTTTTTGGGTAAGGAAGGATATGTAAATACCGGCGAAGATTTCGTTCTGGCAATTTATTCCCATGATGTGTAACACATTCTCTTGGTTAAGCATATTATATGATCGAGGGAATGTTAAGAGGGGATAGAATGCCTAAATTTTTTTGCAAGCGTAGGTTCTGCAAGATAAATATAATTAATTTTATTGGTCTGATTCTCATGATTGCCGGAGCAATAATAACGATTGTCAATATACCCATATGGCTCTGGATGAGTGTCGTAGGAATTATATTAATGCTTCTGGGACTTCTGTTATATAATAAGATGTGATGCTCTTAAAAGCATATCACGGGGAAATATAAATACAGATTTGAGAGGTGAGCTTGTGAAGATATATGTATTTAAGGCTCCCAGATTTATCAAAAAAATATTAAGCGTCTTTGTTAAAAAATAAAAAGATGTGCTGACAAATTATATCAGCACGTCTTTTTATATGGCTCTTACAACCTTGCCTGATTTTAAACAACTTGTACACACATAAATCCTCTTATTCTTTCCGTTTACAACTGCCTTTACTTTTTTAATATTAGGCTTCCATACTTTTTTGGACTGTCTGTGCGAGTGACTATATTGTATACCGGTAACAGGCCTTTTTCCGCATATTTCACATACTCGTGCCATCAGTACACCTCCTAACTTCAAGTTGGATTCAAACAATTAGATTCTAACACATAATCGGCTATGATTTCAATAATAACTTTAGTATTGATAGATATAAATATATTTAATAAAATAATTATGATAGGATTATTTGAGTTATATGGAGGTCAATATGTCTAATCTTGATTTACCTGTCAGGTATATAAAAGGTGTGGGACCGGGACGCGAGAAGCTATTGAATGGAATCGGCATATACAATGTCCTGGACTTGCTCAATTATTTCCCGCGAGATTATGAAAACCGGTCTGTCATTACCAAGGTCAGGAATATGGCTGCCGGCAACAAATATGCTGCGGCCGTTAAGTATACGGGTCGTTATAAGATTTTAAAACCACGCAGGGGGCTTAGTATAACAAAGATATATACCAATGATGACACGGGATATGCCACGCTCACCTATTATAATCAAGACTATGCCGCTAAGAACTTTAAAGCAGGGAAGTATTATATGGTGTATGGAGAAGCGGACATATCATACGGAGAAGTGCAGATATTAAACCCGGAGGTTGAGTTGATACAGGACAGTCTGAGCGAACATCTTCACGTCTATCCCATATATAGTTTGACAAAAAATATTACGCAGAGGATACTGAGAAATATCATTAAAGAAGCCTTAAACTATGCTTCCGAGGTGAGTGAAGACGTTCCGGAGGATATCGTGAAGCGATATGACCTAATGGATAAAAACTCCGCTTATATCAACATACACTATCCTCGCAGCATGGAATATATCGACAAGGCCAGGAGAAGATTTGCATTTCAGGAATTGTTTGAGGTAATGTTATATCTTAACCTGCAGAAATTACGTAGAAGTTCTTCAAATACGGGCATAGCTTTTAAACCGTGTGATGAAAGCAATTTTATTGATTCATTCCCCTTCAAACTCACGGCGGCCCAATATAATAGCTGGAAAGAAATCAAAAAGGATATGGAATGTGATAGACCGATGAACAGATTGCTGCAGGGTGACGTGGGGTCGGGGAAAACGGCGGTTGCGGCCACGGCAATATACAAAGCTGTAAAGAACAATTATCAGGTCGCATTTATGGCGCCGACGGAAATACTTGCTGAGCAGCATTTTTCGACATTGAAAGGTTTTTTTAAAAATTATGATATAAAAATTGGTCTGCTGACGGGATCTATGACGGCAAAAATGAAAGAGAGCATACAAAATGACATATCGGAAGGTAGAATAAATGTGATTATAGGCACACATGCGCTCATACAGGAAGGAGTCGAATTTAACAATCTCGGACTTGTCATCACGGATGAACAACATAGGTTTGGAGTTCATCAACGGTCCTTATTGGAACGAAAAGGCAATAACAGCGACGTGCTTGTCATGACGGCTACTCCCATACCCAGAAGTCTCGCTCTTATAATATACGGGGACTTGGATATTTCTGTCATAGATGAAATGCCTCCGGGAAGGAAACCGGTGAAGACCTATTTGGTAGATAAGAATATGCGGTACAGCGTATATGATTTTGTAAAATCAATTTTGCAAAAAGGTGAGCAGTGTTTTGTGGTCGTTCCCTTGATCGATGAGTCGGACAAGCTGGATGCCGTTTCAGCCGGCCAGATATACGAGGAATTGAAAAAGGAGTTCGCTGGGTATTACGTGGGTCTGCTTCACGGTAAATTGTCAAATGAGGAAAAGAACTCCATCATGGCGAAGTTTAAATCCGGTAAATTGAATTTACTTGTTTCAACCACCGTGATCGAGGTCGGCGTCGATGTGCCCAATGCTACCGCAATGGTTATTGAAAACGCGGAAAGATTCGGGCTGGCCCAACTTCATCAATTACGCGGCAGGGTAGGAAGAAGTGATAAAGAATCTTATTGTTTTCTTGTCATGGGGAATAATAATTCAGATGCTAAAGAGAGGTTAAAGGTTTTAACTGAGACTAACGACGGTTTTAAAATTTCACGATATGATTTAAAGTCGAGAGGACCGGGAGATTTTCTGGGTTATAAGCAACATGGCATGCCCAGCTTTAAATCGCTAAATTATCTTGACGGCAATATTTTAGAGGATGTGATCACTGCGGTAAAATACTTTATAAATAAATACGGAATTTATTCGCCGGAAACGGAAAAAATGATGGAATCAATCCAAGCCAGATGGGATTTCAATGAAGAAAAGGTCGCATTAAATTGAATCAAAATCAATTGCTATAGATAAAGTTTAATATTTAATAAATAGTAAAAATTTCATAGGTAACATTGATATCAATTACCTTCTATTTCATGTTTACAAACTTTAAATAAGGTTATATTAATACTGCAACAATAAATAGGAGGTGATAATGATGGCACAGGGATCAAGCACAAGCAACATTATTGTTGTAAGAGAGGCAAAGAAAGCGATGGACCAGTGGAAATATGAAGTTGCTAACGAGATAGGCGTTCAGCCTCCTGCTGACGGTTATTGGGGAAATCTTTCTTCCCGTGATTGTGGCGCCGTAGGCGGGCACATGGTGAGGAAAATGATAGAAATGGCCGAGAGAAGTATGGCCGGCAGCACCCCTCAAAACAGGTAATTAAATAATATAAATAAAAAGGAATGACTCATATTGGGCCATTCCTTTTTTGGGAGAGGAGAAATTGAAGGAAGAATTTTAGGAAATTTGTTTCCCATATATAATATTAACCTGAATTGAAAACTTTATACATTTTTAAATCAATTTATGTTAAAATGTAATTAAACTACAAAAGGTGGATGCCAATGAGAGTAATTTCCGGTATGAAAAGGGGGATGCGGCTTATTAATCCCGAGAATTCCAGCGTAAGACCTACTTCCGATAAGGTCAAAGAAGCTTTGTTTGATATGATCGCGTTTGATATATCGGGTTCAAAGGTGCTCGACCTTTTTGCCGGTACGGGAGCCTTGGGGATTGAAGCTTTAAGCAGAGACGCCGCATATTGCGTTTTTGTAGATAGATCTAAGAAGAGCATAGAATTGATAGATAAAAACTTAAATAAAGCAAAATTAAATCAATCCGATTGTTCTATGGTATTAAATATGGATTTTTCCGCAGCATTGATGTATCTCAAACAGAAAAATATTATTTTCGATTTGGTATTTATAGACCCTCCGTACCATGATGATCTTTACGATAAATCTCTCAGACTGCTGACTGATTATCGGCTTATAAGAGATAAAGGCAAAGTGATAATTGAGATGAGTACGGATGTGAAGATCGACGACGTTAAGTACGGATTGACATGTTACAAGGTAAAGAAATATGGAAATACAGTGATAAAATTCTATACAGGGGAGAATGCTTGATGGGAACAATTGTTTATCCTGGGAGTTTTGATCCGGTGACAAACGGACATCTCAATATTATTGAACGGTCTGCAGATATATTCGACAAGGTGATCGTAGTGGTACTTCGCAACAGTGCGAAAAACTCTCTTTTCAGCATAGAAGAACGAATTGATATGCTGAAAAGGGCGACGGTAGGTTTTAGAAATGTTGAGATCGATTATTTTTCCGGCCTTTTGATGGATTATATGAAACAAAATAATTATCGTGTGATTGTGAAGGGGTTACGCATGCATGCCGATTTTGAGTCGGAGTTTCAAATGGCGCTTATGAATAAGAAATTGAATAATAATGTTGAAACGCTTTTTATGATGACTGACAATAAATATGGGTATCTGAGCTCCAGTATTGTAAAAGAGGTGGCCCAATATGACGGTAATATAAGCGATCTGGTTCCTGAATATGTAAAACTTAAATTAAAGGAGAAATTTAGGGGGAAATAAAATGGATGTATTGGATATTCTTGAAAAAATGGAGGATTCATTAAATAGATCTAAGACCGTTCCTATGACGAATAGAGTCTTGATAGACAAGGACGAGTTTTTAAAGATGATTCAGGATCTAAGACTTAGCCTCCCAGATAATATTAAGAATGCCGAATGGATCAACAGTCATAAGCAGGAGATCATATTGGAAGCCCAAAAGCAGTCGGATGTTATTCTGTCGGAAGCGGAAAAGAAAATCAAACTTATGGTTGACGATAATGAAATTGTAAAAATGGCTAAGACAGAGGCTGATGATATAAAGGCTGCTGCTCAAAAAAATGCAAAGGAAATACGCCTTGGTTCAAAGGAATACGCCGATACGCTATTGGAAAAATTGGAGAAGGATCTGACCGATATTATAGCGACGGTTAAAGAAAATCGCGATGAACTTAAAAATAGTTAGGAGCTTTTTCTTACGGCCAGGCCGTTTATCAATGCTGTTATCGAAATTATAATTATAACTATGACTGCCAATGCCGACGAAAAATATAAATTATATGACCAACTGTCATATACGTTGAAAACAGTTGCTGTCGTGGATCTAATCATCAGCGGATACACTATAAAGATATATAGAGGAGTAAGCAGGCCATGTATGATTTTTGCAAAGAAATATGTTGCATAATTAATATCTGTTTTTTCTATGACACCGATCACCTGAGCATGTGTAGAAAATCCTCCCCACGCAAGTATGAATCCAGCAAGCATTGTCTTTTGATACATCGATATGGGCAAAGCCTTTAAATTTTTGCATCCTACGGTCATTTCGAAAATGCCGTTGAATATGCCTGCAGATACTTCGCGCGTAATAAGGCCTCCTGTAATATAGTATATCAAATTTGAAACAAGCGAGGTGATCCCGGTTATATTGAGCAGCTTTACAAGTACTGAAAATGCAATAATATACCCTCCTATCATCAACATCGAATTTATTCCGTCTTTGATTGAATCGGAAAAAAGTATACTTAAGCTTCTGCCATCTTTTTTCTGGGCAGCTTTCATATTATCTGCGGCAACTTTGAATATGTTTTTTTTATATGATTTAATATATCTGCTTTTTTCTACAGACACACCATGACGTTTAAAGAGAAAGCCTGTTGTGATAAGCGCGGCGTAATTGCACAGCAACAAGAGATAACCTATTTTGGGGTCTTTGAATATCCCCGTTCCTACGACACCGATTATAAATAGTGGGCCCGCGCTGTTGCAAAACGACATTAACCTTTCTGCTTCATATCTCGTACACGATTTCAAGCCTCTCAACGAGGCGATCAGTTTGGCCCCCATAGGATAGCCGGAGGTAATTCCGATGGAAAAGCATAGCGCGCCCTCGCCGGGCACATTCAAAAGCGGCCGCATTAATGGTTCAAACAAAGTTCCTAAAAAATTTACCGTTCCCAGTCCCAATAAAAGCTGACTGATTACAGAAAAGGGGAATAATGAAGGAAAAACATTGTTAAACCATAAATATAGACCCTCTCGAGAAGCATCTATAATTTCCGCGGGATACAAAACAATAAAGATCAGCAAGAGACAAATTACCACAGGAATGAGGATACTTTGAAAGTATCTTTTTCCATTCATAAACGATCACCCATAATATGTGTATATATCAACCTTACTGATTATTACAAAATCATCGCGTTATCATGACCGGGCGGTTTAGAAAGTCTTTACCTAACCCCATCTTATCTCCCTTACCGGCAAGAGAGTAAATATCGGTTGCCAATATATCCTTATCCAGCATTTCTTTAGCCGTATCGTCAAGGCTCCTATATTGCTTGCTTACGTTTGTTATCAATTTCAGATCACATTTTTTATCGATTATATTGATCAAATTTCTTCCCACGCTATCAAAGCCTAATATTCTTACATATCGAGGACCGGTTTTATTGAAGACTGCCGCCTCCTGCTTTGTATACTTTATTAGGGAATGGAAAAGTATCCTTGAAACTCTGCTGTATGCATATCTCCTCGTTTTGATGTTTAAAAGCAGGCCGTCCAGCGAATCGGATCTGTACAGCATATTTTTTATTCTATTATTCAGTCCTTCGGAGACATCGAAGATTTCTCCAAGGTCTTGATTTTTAAGCAATTCATAGAATATTATCTCATCCATGTCCTTTTTAAAAGTAGGTTTTACTCCATTTTTGATTTCTTTATTCATAATTTCATACGAATTTTGCGGTATATGTCTTTTGACAGAACTTAAACTGCCGTTGTTCATAGCATATCTGATGGAGGTGGCACTGGAAAAAAATAATTTCTCATTTAAATCGGCCTGATTGTATCCCGAACCGATCCTCTCTATCATGACGGGCTTAATACTGCTGTTTAAACGAATCAGCCATTTTAAATATTCAATGCCCAGTATATTGTTCGGAGATTTAACAATGTTATCGTCCACATCAAATTTGTTTAGTGCCAATTGCCTTGCCTTTGCAAAAGAATAGCCGTTTGCAAGGAAATTTTTCAGATACCCTTTAAAAAGATCGTTTTCAGTAGCCAATAACTTGGATATTTTAATAAGACCATCCATATCATCCGTTTCACTGCCGAAGGAAATATAATCCACAATGCCGAGATTGTTCAATAAACTTACGGCGCCGAAGGAAAATAATTCTGCGCTGGAAGTACTATAACATACGGGCAGTTCGACGACCAGATTTACTCCGCATCTGATAGCCGCCTCGGTCCTTATCCATTTATTGAATACCGCGGGTTCTCCTCTTTGAGTAAAATTTCCGCTCATTATTGCGATAACGGCGTCAGCCCCCGTAATCTCCATTGACTTGTTTAAATGATATAAATGTCCGTTATGAAAGGGATTATATTCGGAAACAATACCTAATACCGTCATAAAAAAACTCCTTTTTCACCAATATTTTGAGCAAATCCTTATGTTATTATTTTATCATTTTTGCATGACATTTACATTAGGAGTAAAATATCAAATAGGTTATTATTAAAGGGGGAAAATAATAAGATGGGGATTTTAAGAGATTTCATAGAAAAAGCTCAAAAGAACAAGAAAAAAATAATTTTGGCTGAAGGTACAGAACCAAGGATACTCAAAGCAACAGAAATGATACTCAAAGATAATATTTCGGATATAGTGCTTTTAGGCAGCGCAGAAGAGATTAAAAAAAAGGCATCTGAAATCGGGACCAACGTTGATAATGCAGAAATAGTCGACCCATTGAAATCTCTGTTATTTGATGATTATGCAAAACAATACTATGAGATGCGTAAAAAAAAGGGAGTAGATTTGGAAAAGGCAAAAAAGATGATCGGTAATCCGTTATATTTTGGATGCATGATGGTACAAAATGGATACGGAGACGGAATGGTAGCTGGCGCAGTTAATAACACCGCGGACCTGTGGAGGCCGGCCTTCCAGATTATAAAGACTGCCCCGGGCATTTCCATAGCATCAAGCACCTTCATAATGATCGTGCCAAACTGTAATTACGGATCGAATGGCGTCTTTTTATTTGCAGACTGCTCTGTAAATCCCGATCCGACTGCCGAAGAGTTGGCCACTATTGCAATTTCTACGGTCTCGACGGCAAAGGTATTATTGGGCCTCGATCCTAAAGTGGCCATGCTGTCTTTCTCTACAAAGGGCAGTGCACAGCATGAATTGGTCGATAAGGTGGTGGATGCCACAAAGAGAGTTCAGAGTATTGCTCCCGATATCTTGATCGACGGTGAACTGCAGGCGGATGCGGCTATAATCCCAAGCGTTGCGTCGTTGAAGGCACCCGGAAGCAAGGTCGCCGGCAATGCTAACGTATTGATTTTCCCGGATCTACAATCGGGAAATATAAGCTATAAATTGGTTCAGCGGTTAGCTAACGCTCAGGCAATAGGACCTGTATCGCAAGGTTTGAATAAACCCATAAATGATCTTTCACGGGGATGCAGCGCCAAAGATATTTATAATACCGTAGCTATAACGGCAGTACAAGCCGGCATGAAATATTAATGAAAGAGGGAAAATAATTGAACATACTGGTAATAAATTGCGGCAGTTCATCGCTAAAATATCAATTGATAGATGTCGGTAATAATGAAGTTAAGGCAAAGGGAGTCGTCGAAAGAATCGGAATAAGCGACTCGCAGATAAAGCATGAAAGGCCCGGCATAGACACGCATACTATTAAGACGGAGATCAAAGATCATAAAGAGGCAATGGAAAAGATGCTTGGTATGCTTATGGATACTAAATTAGGCGTGATCGGCAGCTTGAAAGAGATAGATGCGGTGGGACATAGGGTGGTGCATGGAGGAGAGCGCTTTGCAGGCTCGGTGTTGATCGACGATGAGGTTATAAAGGTATTAAATGATAACAAAGATCTCGCGCCGCTCCATAACCCTCCCAATATTGTGGGTATAATGGCATGCAAGGTGCTGATGCCTGACGTACCTATGGTTGGCGTATTTGATACGGCCTTTCATCAGACGATACCTCCCGAGGCTTTTATCTATGGAATACCCTATGAATTTTATGAAAAATATAAGATAAGAAGATATGGATTCCATGGCACCTCGCATAAGTATGTCGCTCAGAGAGCTGCGGAGCTGCTCGGCAAAAGTGTCGATGATGTCAACCTAATAACATGCCATTTGGGCAATGGCTCGAGTATAACGGCAATTAAAAACGGTAAATCGGTGGATACAACTATGGGCTTTACTCCTTTAGAGGGGCTTATCATGGGAACAAGGTGCGGTAGCATAGATCCGTCCATTGTTACATATTTAATGGACAAAGAGCATATATCGGCGGCCGACGTAGCCGACATACTCAATAAGAAGTCAGGCGTGCTGGGTATATCTGAATTGAGCAGCGACTTTCGTGATATCGAGGATGCAGCTGCAAACAGCAATAAAAAGGCACAGCTTGCTTTGAAGGCTTTTACCTATGGCATTAAGAAATATATAGGTTCATACATGGCGGTGCTTGGCAGAGTCGATGCGATCGTCTTTACTGCGGGTGTCGGTGAAAATTCCGATGCGGTAAGGGAAATGGCCTTAGAAGGTTTGGAGCCTATGGGCATTATTTTAGACAGGGAAGCAAACAAATCAGGGAGTAAGGAAATGGAGATATCAAAACCGGAATCTAAAATCAAAGTATTTGTAATACCGACCAATGAAGAATTGATGATCGCCAGGGAAACGGAATCGCTGGTCTGCAGGAATTAAAAATTATTGACAGCATAGCTTTAACACCTTATAATGGATATGTCTTTAAAATAGGGTGGTGTATATGAGGCTGGATATCTCAAAAATCAAGGGCGGTTTATATTCACAGGTCAACGTCGATTTTGATTTGGAAATTAATGATGCCATAGATCCGGACGTTGATTTTACCACTCCGATTCATGTAAATGCCGTCATCTCCAATATGGAAAATGGGTACGATATAGATGGCTCAATGGATGTTTTTCTGGATACGATATGCTGCAGGTGTTTAAAGCCGTTTCACTATCATTCTGTGATCGAGTTTCATGACAATCTAAAAAATTATGAAGATGAATCCGGCGACAAGGTATTTTACAGCAATGGGAATCAAGCTTATCTTGACGGGCTGATAAGAACTAATTTGTTATTGTCTCTTCCGCTGCGCTATCTATGCGATGATAACTGCAAGGGAATTAATTATAACGGCAAGGATTCGAATGTCAAGAGTGATGCTGATGACGGCGGATCGATAAACCCAAAATTTGAGATACTCAAAAAATTCAAGAAGCAGTAAATAGGGAGGTGTCATATATGGGTGTTCCTAAAAGAAGATGGTCCAAGGCTAGGACAAGGAGCAGAAAGGCTCACTTTAAATTGACCAAACCCACATTGGTCGAATGTCCTCAATGCCATGAGCTGATGATACCGCACAGAGTATGCAAGAGCTGCGGTTATTACGATGGCAAAAAGGTAATCGCAGACTGATTAAAAGTAATAGGGTAAACCTATTACTTTTTTATTATATGGATTGCCATTAACTTTCATTTATGATATTCTTTTATTAGTTGGTAATTGTATGTAGTATTATGATCTGGAGTGAAGCATATGTCGTCTAACAGTTTACCCAAACTCAAGAGACAGAATGAATTGCGCATAAAGCTGACTGACAACCCATTTTTAAGGGATGAAGATTTGGCGGGCTTTTTTAGCGTCAGCGTACCGACGATCAGGCTTGATAGGCTTGAACTTGGCATACCTGACCTCCGCGGAAGGTTAAAAAAGGCGGCTCAGGTAAATTATAATAAACTAAAATCGATAAAGGGCAATGAAATTATTGGGGAACTTTTGGATCTGGAATTGGGTAAGACAGGTATATCTGTCTTTGAACCTACAAAGGATATGGTCTTTGAAAAGAGCCGTGTCGTTAAGGGCCATTTCATTTATGCTCAGGCAGAATCACTGGCAATAGCTGTAATAGACGCAGACGTTGCACTTATTGGAGTTGCAAATATAAAATACAAGCGTCCGGTAAAACTTGGCGATAAATTGATAGGAAAGGCGGAAGTAACAAAAAAGCGCAGCAATAAATATTTTGTATGGGTAAAAATCAAGGTGCAGGGTCAGGAAGTATTTCGCGGCAAATTTTTACTTGTTAGTCTTGATACTGAAGGAGGAGATGACCCAAATGGAAATAGGGATCGATGCGATGGGAGGTGACTATGCGCCGCGCGAGATAGTAACCGGCAGTCTGTTGGCCTTAGAAGAATATGAAGATGTGAAACTTATATTTTTTGGTGATGAGCAGCGTATATCATCGGAAATAAATTCACACCCTGTTAAATCCAAAAATAAGATCGATATAGTACATGCCGAAGAATTTATATCCAATGACGATACGCCTGTTGCCGCCATAAAGAATAAAAAAAACTCGTCAATGGTCTACGGTTTAAACTATTTAAAGGATAATAAGATCGATGCATTTGTATCTGCGGGCAATACGGGTGCTCTGATGGCCGGGGGGTTGTTGAAGGTAGGCCGTATTTCCGGAGTCGATCGCCCAGCGTTGATCGCCACCCTTCCGACGCAGTCGGGCTTGGTCGTAATGGCTGACAGCGGTTCAAATATGGACTGCAAACCCATAAATCTGCTTCAATTTGCCGTGATGGGCAGCGTATATGCGGAAGAAATGCTTGATATCAAAAGACCGCGGGTCGGATTGCTCAACATAGGTGCGGAGGAAAGTAAGGGCAATGAATTGACTAAGCAGTCTTACGAGTTGCTGCGTCAAACACAGCTTAATTTTATCGGAAACGTTGAGGCGCGCGACGTGCCGTATGGCAAATGTGACGTATTGGTGTGCGACGGTTTTGCAGGTAACACAGTTTTAAAGTCAATGGAGGGAATAGCCTCTCTCATCATTGATATGCTCAAAGAGGAAATGATGAAAAACTATCTTACTAAATTTGGAGCGTTATTACTAAAAAGCGGATTGATGAACATCTTAAAGAAAATGGATTACAAAGAATATGGAGGCGTTCCGCTGTTGGGGATTGATAGAACCATTATAAAAGCCCATGGGAATTCGGATTCGCGTGCATTTTTAAATGCAATTAGGCAGGCGAGACTATTTGTTGGGCATGATGTGCTGAATCATTTGAGAGTACAAGTATCAAGTATGGGAGTGAACTGATAATGGGAGATATGTATTCAACTGGTATAATAGGGATCGGAAGTTATGTCCCCAAAAAAATACTTACAAATCAAGATCTGGAAAAAATAGTCGATACGAGCGACGAGTGGATCACTACGCGCACAGGTATTAAGGAAAGACATATAGTCGATGACAATGAGGCGGCTTCCGATATGGCTACGATAGCTGCCAAAAGGGCGTTAAAAGATGCATCTGTGGATGCCAAAGATATAGATCTAATAATTGTCTCAACAAACTCTCCCGACTATATGAACTTTCCAGCTACGGCATGTATCGTTCAAGATAATTTAGGAGCCGTAAATGCGGCTGCCTTTGATCTTGAAGCCGGCTGCTCAGGTTTCTTATATGCGATAACTGTTGCCGACCAGTTCATCAAGACGGGTTTTTATAAAAACATACTGGTGGTTGCCAGTGAAATCATGTCAAAAATCACAAATTGGGACGATCGGGAAACATGCGTACTTTTTGGAGACGGCTCGGCTGCCGTTGTATTAAGCAGAGTGGAAAACGGCATGGGTATTATTACTTCGCTGCTCGGTGCCGACGGCGGCGGTGGAAAATATCTGCTGCTTCCCGCGGGTGGTTCAAGAAGGCCGGCATCTTTAAAAACCGTGCAGGATAAACTTCATACCATACACATGGATGGCAAAGAGGTATATAAGTTTGCCGTAAGGGTCATGGGCGAAGCTTCATTGAAGGTATTGGAGATGGCTGGACTTACGCCGGAAGACGTTGATATTTTTGTCCCGCATCAGGCAAATATAAGAATTATAGATGCCGCCATGAAAAGGATCAATCTTTCCAGGGAAAAAGTTTATGTAAATATTGATCGATATGGCAATACCTCGTCGGCTTCAATACCAATTGCATTGGATGAGTTATATCATAATGATTCATTGAATAAGGGAGACTGCATATTACTTACTGCGTTTGGGACGGGATTGACGTATGCATCGGTAATACTTAAATGGAGTAAATAGGAGGGAGACAATGTTAAAAACGAGGTTGTGTGAACACCTGAGTATCGACTATCCGATCATTCAGGGTGGTATGGCTTGGGTGGCGACCGCTGAATTGGCGGCTGCCGTTTCAAACGCAGGAGGCCTTGGCATCATAGGCGCCGGTAATGCTTCGGGTGAATTTGTAAGGGAACAGATACACAAAGTCAGAAATTTAACTCACAGACCCTTTGGAGTCAACGTCATGCTAATGTCTCCTTTTGCGGAAGACGTAATGCAGGTCGTATATGAAGAGAGAGTTCCGGTAATAACTACCGGCGCTGGTAATCCCGGCAAATACATTGATAAACTGAAAAAAGTTAGTATAAAGGTTCTTCCCGTGGTATCGTCGGTGGCTCTAGCAAAAAGAATGGAGAGAGAGGGCGCGGATGCCGTCATTGCCGAGGGAACGGAATCGGGCGGTCATATAGGCGAGCTCACCACCATGGTTCTAGTGCCTCAGGTCGTGGATGCCGTGGATATTCCGGTCGTTGCTGCGGGAGGCATAGCGGACGGAAGGGGGTTTGTAGCGGCACTGGTTCTCGGCGCATGCGGTATACAGATGGGTACAAGGTTTGTAGCTTCTAAGGAGTGTACGGCAAATCAGAACTATAAGGATGCAATCATAAGGGCAAAGGATAGAGACGCCATTGTTACCGGCAGATCCACCGGCCATCCGGTAAGGGTACTAAAAAATAAACTTACCCGAGAGTATGAAAAACTGGAAGCCCAGTGCGTCTCACCTGAGGTTTTAGAAGAATTGGGCGCTGGAAAACTTAAGGCTGCGGCGATGGACGGCGATGTGGAACATGGTTCGGTGATGTCAGGGCAAATCGCGGGGATGATACAGGATATAAAGCCCTGTAGCGAGATCATAATAGATATTGTGAATGAAGCCGAGGAATTACTTGACAGGATCGAGGAATGGAGGTAGTATCAATGATGAAATTGGCTATTGTATTTCCTGGTCAAGGAGCTCAATATGCAGGCATGGGAAAGGATTTGTCAGAGAATTTCTCTATTGCGGAGGAAGTTTTTGATACTGCTAATAGGGTATTGGGATATGATATCAAGAAATTATGTTTTGAGGGCCCTGAGGATGAACTGATAAAAACGGAGATAACACAGCCGGCTATATTGACCATGAGCATAGCCGCGTATAAGGTGCTGGAATCAAAGGGAGTCAAACCTGATGTTACTGCCGGCTTGAGTTTGGGTGAATACTGCTCTCTGGTCGTTTCCGGTTCCTTGGATTTTAAGGATGCGGTCAAATTGGTTTCAAAACGTGGTAAATATATGCAGGACACCGTGCCTCAGGGTATGGGCGGAATGGCTGCGGTCATAGGCCTTGACAGAGCTACTGTGGAGCATATATGTAAAGAAGCGGCGGATACGGGAGTCGTAGAACCCGCAAATATAAATTGTCCCGGCCAAATAGTTATTTCCGGTGAATTAAAGGCGATCAACAGGGCCTCTTTGCTTGCCAAGGAAAAGGGCGCCAAGAGAGTTATAAATTTATCGGTAAGCGCGCCATTTCACTGCAGCTTATTAAAACCTGCGGGGGAAAAGCTATCGACAGATCTGGAGGGCGTTGAATTCAAACATTTATCTGTCCCCGTTATAACAAATGTGACGGGTGAATATATTAAGGATGAATGCGAGATAAGGGATTTACTTATAAGGCAAGTCAGCAATCCGGTGCTTTGGGAAGATTCCATACGTCTTATGCTTAAGGATGGCGTTGATACTTTTATAGAAGTGGGGCCCGGCAGAGCTCTAAGCGGTTTTATAAAAAAGATCGATAAGGATGTATCCATATTCAATGTGGAAAATATGAACACGCTGGATAATACCTTGGAGGCATTAAAATTAAAGGGCTGGTGAACATATGTTTTTGAAGGATAAAGTGGCCGTAGTGACGGGAGGAGCAAGAGGGATAGGAAGAGCAACAGCGATAAAGTTGTCCGAGCTGGGTGCTAAAATCATAGTCAATTATGCAAACAGTTCAAACGCCGCCGATGATGTTGTCAGTGTGATCAAGGAAAATGGCGGAGAGGCTGCTGCTTTTAAAGCCGATGTTTCAAATATGTCCGAAGTTAAAGATATGATGAAGTTTACGGTCGGTAATTTTGGACATATTGATATACTAGTCAATAATGCAGGGATAACAAAGGATGCATTGATTTTGAGAATGAGCGCGGAGGACTGGGACAGAGTGATCGATACTAATTTAAAGGGCGCGTTCAACTGTATCAAGGAAGCTTCCAGATACATGATAAAAAACAGATATGGAAAGATAGTCAGCATGTCTTCGGTTATAGGCGTAGTTGGAAATACTGGCCAGGCCAATTATTCAGCGTCCAAAGCCGGTATAATAGGGCTTACAAAATCTGCCGCCAAGGAATTCGCGTCCAGAGGAATAAATGTTAACGCAGTTGCTCCCGGCTTTATAGACACGGAAATGACTCGGGTTCTAAAAGAAGAGGTAAAGAGCGAAATGCTTAAAACAATACCTCTGCGAAGATTAGGTACCCCCGAAGACGTGTCAAATGTAATCGCGTTTTTAGTGTCGCCATATTCTGATTATATTACGGGCCAAGTCATACATATTGACGGGGGAATGGTAATGTAATATATTTTATATGTTATTATTTTTGTTTTCTTTGCATTGTGGAAGGAGGTGAAAAAATGATATTTGATAAAGTGAAAGAAATAGTGGCAGAGCAGTTGGGTGTGGAACCTGAGGAGGTTACGCTGGAATCTTCTTTCATTGACGATCTTGGGGCAGATTCTTTGGACATTGTCGAGTTGGTGATGGCTCTTGAAGAGGAGTTTGACATCGAGATACCGGATGAGGATGCAGAAAAAATATCTACGGTAAATGACGTTGTTGAGTATATAAAGGCTCATACCGATGAAGCAGAATAGTTGCTGTCCCGCCTTAGTGCGGGACTTTGAATAATCCGTATCAATGTTAGTAGGAGGTTTACTAATGGATAAAAGAAGAGTTGTGATTACGGGATTGGGTGCGATTACCCCCATAGGGACAGGACTTGACGAATATTGGAATGCACTGAAGCAGGGCAAGTCCGGGATCGATTATATAACAAAGTTTGATGCTTCCGCATATCCTACGAAAATTGACGGAGAGGTTAAAAACTTCGATCCGGTTGATTATATAGATAAAAAAGAAGCCAAAAGGATGGACAGATTTACTCAATTTGCGGTTGCGTCTACCGGAATGGCACTTAAAGACGCATCCGTTGACATCTCAAAAGAAGACAGCGACAGAGTGGGGATTATTATAGGTACGGGTGTGGGAGGAATAGAAACTCTGGAGACACAGTTTCATGTATATTATGACAGAGGACCGGGGAAAGTCAGTCCGTTTTTTATACCCATGATGATTTGCAATATGGCTGCGGGACAGATAGCTATCATATACGGGGCAAAAGGCATAAATGAAACCACCGTGAGTGCATGCGCGTCTTCTACTAATGCTATTGGAAGCGCATTCAGGTTCATACAGAACGGCGAAGCTGATGTGATCATCACCGGAGGAGCAGAGGCCGCGATTACACCGATGTCGCTCGCAGGTTTTTGTTCAATGAAGGCAATGTCGACAAACAATGAAAACCCAAGTGAAGCCAGCAGACCCTTTGATGCAAATAGAGATGGATTCATAATGGGAGAAGGCTCCGGCATACTGATACTTGAGGAACTCTCTCATGCAATCAAAAGAGGAGCAAGGATATATGCGGAAATTGTCGGTTATGGCCTTACGGCAGACGCATACCATATAACGGCGCCGGCCCCCGAGGGTGAAGGCATGGCAAAATCAATGGGCAATGCGCTTAAGGATGCCGGTATAACACCCGACGATGTTCAATATGTCAATGCTCACGGTACGGCAACGGATCTTAACGATAAATTTGAAACGATGGCTATAAAAACCGTGTTCAGAGACCATGCATACAAACTGGCTATTTCATCGACCAAATCTATGACTGGGCATCTGTTGGGCGCAGCAGGCGGAATAGAATCAATAGCCACCATTCTTTCCATATGCAATGGTTTTGTCGCACCTACCATTAATTATAAAACTCCGGATCCCGAATGTGATTTGGACTACGTACCAAATATAGGAAGAAAACTTGATATTAATTATGCCATGAAAAATAACTTTGGATTCGGCGGTCAAAATGCGACCTTAATTTTTAAGAAATATACAGATTGAATGGATGATGATATTGACGAAATATGATATGGTAGAAAAAACCATCGGCTATAAATTTATAGATAAAAATCTTTTGGAAATGGCCTTCACACACAGCTCCTATGCCAATGAGCAAAAAAAACTGTATTCCAACGAACGGCTGGAATTTTTGGGAGATTCTGTATTGAGTTTGGTTGTCACGGATTTTATATATAGGCAATTGCCTGAGATTGATGAAGGGTATCTTTCAAAATTACGCGCGCTGTTAGTATGCGAGTCCAACCTTGCAAGGAAATCCACGGAGATTAAATTGGGCAATTATCTCAGGCTGAGTCATGGTGAGGAATTAAGCGGCGGGAGAGAACGCCCTTCTATTTTGGCCGATACTTTTGAGGCGCTAATAGGGGCCATTTACTTGGATGGCAGTTTAGAAAGCGTAAGAAAGTTTATAATGACCTTTGTTCTTAATGATTTTTATGAGGTATATAACTCGGGTGCTTTTGATTACAAATCCCGATTACAGGAATTTGCTCAAAAAAATGGGTATTCAATTTCTTATAATGTCACAAATGAAACCGGCCCTGATCATGATAAGACATTTTATATGGAAGCTGTAATGAATGGCATATTAGTTGGAAAGGGTATTGGCAAAACGAAGAAAGAAGCAGAACAGAATTCTGCAAAGGAGGCTCTGGAGAAAATCCGTATGATATGAAACAGAGACACTGTACGATACCGATATTTGTACCGCAGGAGGGATGCCCATTTAAGTGCATATATTGCGATCAGTATACGATCACCGGAAGTTCGCAGGCAGTTGATGCAGAATATGCAGAAAACGTTATTGAGGAGCATCTCAATACCATCCCTCATGATTCGTACATTGAAGTCGGTTTTTTTGGCGGAAGTTTTACAGGTATTCCTCTTTCACGGCAGAATGAACTTTTGTCGGTGGCAAAAAAATATAAGGATCAAGGAATAATAAAGGGAATCAGACTTTCCACAAGGCCTGATTATATCAATGATTATATCTTGCAGAATCTGCTCAAATATGGGGTAACGGCTATTGAGCTCGGGCTGCAGTCGATGGATGGAAAGGTGCTGACAGCTTCATCCAGAGGGCATACGCCCGAAGACACTAAGAGCGCGGTCACAATGATAAAGAAATACCCATTTAAACTGGGGCTGCAAATGATGATCGGTTTGCCATATGATGATTACGCCAAGGATATAATGACTGCAAAGCAGATAATCTCTATGAAAGCAGATTTTGTCAGGATCTATCCGACCCTTGTCATTAGGAACACCTATCTTGAGAAACTTTTTAATAATAAAAGTTATCAACCGCTTACGATTGAAGAAACTATAAAAATATGTAAGGACATTATGATCTTGTTTACGTTATACGACATTCCCATAATCCGTCTGGGGCTGCAGACTACGGAGACCATAAATGACAAAGCCGACGTTGTTGCCGGACCCTATTCTTCCAATTTAGGTGAACTGGTAGAGTCTTCGCTGATTTGCGATATGGTTTTATACTATCTTAATAATAAGGCGGAAGGAATGTCAATAGAACTTTATGTAAATCCTGTCATGACGTCGAAACTGGTGGGTTATAAGAGGCATAATCTTGAAGTGTTTAAAAGAGAATTGGATTGTGATGTAAAAATATCGCAAAATGATGATTTGCCATATGACATGGTAAGAATAGAATATGATAACAATCATCTGGAAATAGACAAAAAAATGTATGCCGCCGCTGTAATAAAAGAAGGAATTATATGATCGGCATAGAATATACATTATATCCGATACAGTTAACATCAATCCATAAATCGTAAAAATCTAATACTTTTATAAGGAGGAATTTATATGGAGGTATTGAAGGTATCAGCTAAATCACAGCCAAAATCAGTAGCTGGCGCTCTCGCTGCCGTATTGAGAGAGAAAAATGTCGTGGAGATTCAAGCAGTAGGTGCAGGAGCAGTAAATCAAGCGGTAAAATCTATAGCGATTGCCAGAGGGTATGTAGCACCTAACGGTATCGACTTAATTGCAATTCCGGCTTTTTCTGAAATTGAGATAGACGGTGAAGCAAGGACCGCAATCAAATTTATTGTTGAACCTAGATAGAAACTCTGCTGATACCTGCTGTCGTATGATAGCAGGTTTTGTTGTGTGTATGGGAGGATATTTATGTTCCTAAAAAGATTAGAAATATATGGTTTTAAATCTTTTGCCGAGAAAACAGTTTTTGAATTTGAAAAGGGTATAACATGTGTTATCGGTCCCAACGGCACCGGTAAAAGCAATTTGGTAGAAGCTATACTTTGGGTCTTGGGATCACAGAATCCAAGAGATCTGAGAGGCGCCAAAATGGAGGATATTATTTTCAACGGCAGCGATACGAAAAAGCCGTTGGGTTTAACATACGTTACCTTAGTTTTGGACAACAGCGACAGAGTAATAGATGTCGATTATTCTGAGATATCTATCACAAGAAAATATTATCGTTCCGGTGAAAGTGAATTTTATATAAACAACGCCGAATGCAGACTAAAAGATATAATAGATCTTTTTACAGATACCGGATTAGGTAAAAATGGATATTCCATCATAGGGCAGGGCAAGATCGATGAGATTTTGAACAGCCGCCCTGATGAAAAGCGAGGTCTGTTTGAAGAAGCGGCAGGCATAATGAAATATAAAAATAAACGAGGCGAATCAATTAAAAAGCTGGATGTGACACAGGACAATTTAAATCGTTTAAATGATATCATTTCGGAAATACACGGCAGGCTTATACCTCTTTATCAGGAATCCGTAAAGGCTCGCGAATATGCAAGTCTCTCCGAACAATACAGGCTGTATAGAATCAATGAATGTCTTATAAACTATAAAAAAATTGAAAGTGAAAATGCCATTTTATCTCAAGAAATCGAAAATGGGAAAGAAAATTTCGGTATATTAAGGAAAGACATAGACACAGCTGAATTAAAATTAAAAGAAGTTAATGCCTCTGTTGAAAATTTAAAGACTGAAGAGAAATCTACAAACGATAGTCTATATTCCCAAAAAAATTTGCTGGAAAGGAACAGAGGGGAAATCAATCTTTTAAATTTACAGCAGTCGGGCAGTAAGAAGGAACTTGGAAAAAATGACCTGAGTATACGCGAGCTGATAGAAAATACGAGAAGTCAAAGAGAGGAAATGAATAAATTTAATGCCCAAGCGGATGATTTGAATTTCCGAAGCGGCATGATGGATACACAGGAGAAAAACTATATAAAAAACATTGAATTGATAGAAGGCATTATACATTCGATAGATTCAATGCATGACACGGTGAAAATTAAAAAGGATGATATAGAAAGAGTAAACCTTATCAAAGATAATGAGATAAAACATATAAACAGGGATATATCAGAAAAAGTAAACTATCTTCATGGGTTAGAGTCTAGATACAACGAACAGTCATCGTTAATGCATATAGTCGAAGACGACATCCGCAAGGCTGTCTATGACAAAAAAATTATAAATGAAGAGATAGGACCTATAAAAGAGGTTATTGCTAAATTAGAGGATCGGATAAAGGCTGATAAAAATGAGTATGCACGATGTATTGATCGGTCAAACAATCTTAAAAAGAATATACAGATAATAAATACCAGAAGAAAAGTCTTGGAAGACATGAAAAGAAATCATGACGGATTAAATGAAGGATCAAAGTATCTGCTGAATCTAAATGATAAGAATGTTTATGGCTTTGTAGGCGGTCTTATTGAACTTGACAGGGAGTATGAAAGGGCGATCGAAACCGCCTTGGGAGGCTCGATTGAGTATATAATAGTAAAGTCGGAAGAAGACGCTAAGAGATTAATTTCTTTGCTTAAGGCAAAGAAGGCAGGAAGGGCCACTTTTATACCGCTTTCATCTGTAAAACCGCGGCCATGCAGAAAAATACAAGGCAGCGGTTATTTGGGAAGAGCTTCCGAACTCATAAATTATGATGGAATTTTTAAAAATGCAATGGAGTTTTTGCTGGGGAACGTGTATGTCTTTGATTCTATCGATAATGCTATTGAAGTTTCCAAACGCTATAATTACTCGCTTAAGTCCGTTACGCTGGAAGGAGAAAACATATCGCCGGGAGGATTGATCTCGGGAGGATTTCGTAGAAAGAGTTATAATTTCTTTACGAGAGAGAATGAAATAAAAAAATTGAAATTTGAGGTAGAACAATATTATTTAGATTTAAAAAGAATAAATGAGCAAATCGCAGAGATAAATACTAATATCGGTACCCAAGAGATAGAATTAAATGATTTAACGATTAAACTTACGGCTCTGTCAGATAAGAAGAGATCGTACGATGAACAGTTAAAGGATTTATTTAAAAATCGTAAAGACTATAAGAACAATTTTACTGATTTAACGGATCAGATCGACACCTGCAGGAAGGATGTACAGAAAGCCAAAAACACATGCGATACTTTTGAAAAAGAGGCAGCCGATAATGATTTAAAATTGAAGCAAATGAATATTCTTATAGGCGAATTAGAAACTATCGAAGATGATCTGGAGGACAAGCACGGGAAGATAATGAAGGCCTTTGAGGATTTCAAGATAACTAACGCTGCTTCAATGGCTGAAAGACAGTCTTTGGACAGGCATGTGGAAGAATTATACGATAAAATTCATGCTGCAATTGCCGATATCAGGATGCTGCTCTCCGAAAGGTCAAATTTACGGAGAAGCATCAAAGACATGCAGAAAATGATCAAGATAAAAATGGCCGGGCAACATGATTTAATGCATCAGATCTCAACATTGGAAGCTCATAATGACGATGTAAAACGAAAGATATTTGCGGCAGAAAATGAAAAGAACCGAATATCGGAAAACTATAAAAAAATACAGGATGATATGCTGTCGGCAAACAACCATATGAAAGAAGTTGAAATAAAACAAGGGCGTTTATTATTGAGCATGGAAAACATTTCATCAAGACTGACGGACGAATTTGATTTGACGATAAACGAGGCCGTCACCTATGAAGATGAATCGATGAGCGGAAATGACCTACAGAGGGAAATAAATATTCTGAAGAGAAAGCTTGACATATTGGGAAATGTCAATATGAATGCGGTTGAAGAATATGAGGAGACAAAGGAAAGGTATGATTTTCTGACAAGCCAGTACAAAGATACTATCGAATCCAGAGATTCTCTATTGAAGATAATCAATGATGCGGATAAGATCATTTATAATAGATTTAATAAATTTTTAAAACAGGCAAATAATGTGTTCCGTGGAAACTTCGTCAAATTGTTTGGCGGGGGCCAGGCCGAAATCAAATTGACCGATAAAGATCATCCCGAGGCGAGCGGAATAGAAATCATTGTACAGCCGCCGGGCAAAAGACTTCAAAATATGTCTCTGCTTTCCGGCGGCGAACGGGCATTGGTCGCGATTGCCCTGTTGTTCTCCCTATTGGAGCTGAATCATTCACCCTTTGTAATCCTTGATGAAATTGATTCCGCATTGGACGATGCCAATATAGAGAGATTTGTAAACTTTTTAAAACATATATCAAGGGACATACAATTTATCTTAATAACTCACCGGCCGGGAACGGCAGAGGTTGCAAATGCCATATACGGAATAACAATGGAGGAAAAGGGAATCACCAAAAAGGTTTCCATAAAATTTGATGAAGCAATTGACTGGAGGTAAATATGTTGGGTTTTTTAGGAAATAATTTAAATAAACTAAAAGAGGGCATCTCTAAGACAAGGGATAATTTTTCAAAGAAAATACAGAATTTGGTTATATTCCACCGCGAATTGGATGAACAATTTTATGAATCACTCGAAGAAATTTTAATAACCTCCGACATCGGGGTCAGCACCACGGAGAAAATAATCGAGCAATTAAAGCAGGAAGTGCATAGAAGAGGAATAAAAACCTCGGAAGATTGCAAGGTCATTCTCAAAGAGATCATAGTGGAAATACTAAATACAAATCAAGACACGCTTGAAATACATACTCCTGCAATCATTACGGTGGTAGGAGTAAATGGGGTCGGCAAGACGACGACGATTGCGAAACTTGCAGCTAAATATAAAGATGAAGGAAGAAAGGTCATACTTGCTGCAGGAGATACATTCAGAGCGGCCGCCGGCGAGCAGTTGGAAGTCTGGGGCCAGAGACTAAACGTCGACGTGGTACGGCACAACGAAGGTTCCGACCCGTCGGCAGTCATTTTTGATGCCATAAATGCAGCCAAGGCCAGAAACATGGATATTTTGATCTGCGATACAGCAGGACGGCTGCATACTAAAATGAATCTGATGAATGAACTCAGTAAGATGAAAAAAGTAATCGACAGAGAATATAGTCAGGCACAGAAGGAGATATTTTTGGTATTGGATGCGTCCACAGGTCAAAATGCTTTGCAGCAGGCTAAGGTGTTCAAAGACGCGACGGATATAACGGGAGTTGTACTTACGAAACTTGACGGGACCGCAAAGGGCGGCATATTATTGGCGCTTAAATCCGAATTTGCTTTTCCCATAAGATATATCGGATTAGGAGAAAGCGCCGAGGACCTGCAGGAATTCGATGCCGAAGAGTTTGCGTCAGCGCTTCTGGATTTTTAATGTTGACAAATGAAGCGATTTATAATATCATTTTACTGTCAAGGTCATCACCTTAACAGGCAGGTGAAATAATGATTAAGTATATCCATAATACCGGCCATAAACCCTCTGGGGTTGAAGAAGTAACGGAGATCAACATATTATATGATCTGTATGGCGGACTGTTATCTAGAAGACAGGCCGACGTCATAGAAATGTATTACTGTGATAATCTTTCGCTGGCAGAAATTGCCGAACAGCTTGATATTTCCCGGCAAGCCGTTTACGATACCTTAAAAAGAGCGGTAAAACTTCTCAAGGGATACGAGGAAACTCTAAAACTTGCAGGTAAATATAAATATGAGAATCAAATTTATAAAAATATACTGCTTATGATGAATACACTTGAAGTACAGATGGCGAGCAATATAGGCGATAAAGAGGACTACATCGTCATATTGGAGGACATTAAGCAGAAGATTGCAGAGATCATTGATATATAGAGGTGAAACTAATGGCTTTTGAAAGCTTGACCTCGAGATTACAGGAAACCTTTAAACGATTGAGAAGCAAAGGCAAACTTACAGAGGCGGACGTAAATGAGGCAATGAAGGAAGTCAAAATAGCGCTTCTCGAAGCTGATGTAAACTATAAAGTGGTAAAGGAGTTTATCGCTAAGGTCAGTGAAAAAGCGACGGGTCAAGACGTTTTGGAAAGTCTTACTCCCGGGCAGCAGGTAATAAAGATCGTAATGGACGAGTTAGTCGAAGTGATGGGTAAAACCAACAGTCATATAAATTTTGCATCTAAACCGCCCACTATTATAATGCTGTCGGGACTTCAGGGATCGGGAAAGACAACGACATGTGGAAAACTTGCGGCAGCAATCAAGAAGCAAGGAAAAAGACCGCTTATGGTTGCGGCTGATATATACAGACCCGCGGCAATTAAACAGCTGCAGGTCATAGGGCAAAACATTCAGGTACCGGTTTTTACTATGGGAAATAATGTAGGCCCGGCTGACATATGTAAAAGTTCGGTGAGTGAGGCGCTTAAGACTGGTCATGATGTAGTGATCATAGATACCGCCGGCAGGCTGCAGGTTGATGAAGATATGATGGAAGAGCTGAAGATCATAAGGGATACGGTAAAGCCGCATGAAATCTTACTTGTAGTTGATGCGATGACGGGTCAAGATGCGGTTAATGTTGCGCAAAGCTTCAATGAACAAATAGGTATAGACGGCCTGATTTTGACAAAGCTTGACGGTGATACGAGAGGCGGCGCCGCATTATCTATACGCGCAGTCACGGGAAAACCGATCAAGTTTATAGGCATGGGAGAAAAATTAGATGCCTTGGAACCTTTTCATCCCGATAGGTTGGCGTCAAGGATCTTAGGCATGGGTGACATGCTGAGTCTGATCGAAAAAGCACAAGAGAGTTATGATGTTAAAAAGGCAGAGGAATTGCAGGAAAAATTACTGAAACAGCAATTTACATTAGATGACTTTCTGGATCAATTACATGAAATAAAGAAAATGGGCTCAATAAATCAGATAATGGATATGATACCCGGTTTATCCCCAAAACAACTTGCAGGGGCAAATGTGAGCGACAAGGATGTATCCAGGATCGAAGCTATTATTAATTCCATGACTAAGGGCGAGAGGGCGGACACGTCCATAATCAATGGGAGCAGAAGAAAGAGGATAGCCATAGGGAGCGGTACTACGATACAAGATGTAAACAGATTATTAAAGGAATTCAATGAGACAAAGAAAATGATGAAGCAGTTTGGAAGCATGGACAATATCAAAAAGAGTAGATTTAAGATGCCTTTTTTACATTGAAAGGAGGTGAATGAGTTGGCTGTCAAGATACGTTTAAGAAGGATGGGAGCAAAGAAAAAGCCATTTTACCGGGTTATAGTGGCAGATTCAAGATCGCCGAGAAACGGCAGGTTTATCGAAGAGATCGGGTATTATAATCCAATTTCTGAACCTGAAGAGGTAAAGATCGATGCCGAAAAAGCTATCTCTTGGTTAAAGAATGGTGCTCAGCCGTCGGATACAGTGAAGTATCTGTTGAAGAAGAGCGGTATATACGACCAGTATCTGAAGAACTCATAGGAAAGGTTGGTGTTAGGATGAGTGAATTAGTTGAAATTATCGCTAAAGCATTGGTTGACAATCCTGAGATGATAGAAGTCAAAGAGGTTCAGGGCGAGCAGTCCATAATTATAGAACTAAAGGTCGCACCTGAAGATATGGGTAAAGTCATAGGAAAACAGGGCAGAATAGCCAAGGCAATAAGAACGGTAGTAAAAGCCGCTGCTTCCAAGGAACATAAAAGAGTAATGGTCGAGATCATATAGGTGATTGAATTGCTGGATTATCTGATAGTCGGGAAAATAGTGAATACAAAAGGGCTGCTGGGTGAAATCAAGGTCAGCCCGATGACACAGATCCCCAAGAGATTTGATGATCTTTCATTTGTTTATGTAGAAATAAAAGGGGAAAAAATTAAATACAGTATTAGGTCCGTAACATATACTGCTAAGTTTGTTTTACTAAAATTAGGGAAGATCAATACTTTGGAAGATGCCCAAAAATTAAAGGGATGCTATTTGTATGTCGACAGATCCAACGCCATAAAGCTGTCGGAGGATGAATATTTTCTGAGCGATATCATAGGACTCGATGTATTTGACATAAACGATAAGTATCTTGGCAAGATAACTGAGATTTATTCTCCGGGCGGCAACGATGTTTATGAGATTACGGACAACGGTAAGAATAAGGTGTTGATACCAGCGATAGGTGAAGTCATTAAACGGGTTGATTTACATGGCGGCTACATGATAATAGAGCTCCTTGAGGGGTTGGTCTAATGATATTTGACATACTTACATTATTTCCCGAGATGTTTGATTCGGTATTTTCCTATGGGATAATAAAAAGGGCTGCAGATAATTCTGTTATCAAAATTAATCTATGCAACATAAGGGATTTCAGCGAAGATAAGTTTGGAAGGGTTGATGATTATCCTTATGGGGGAGGGCCGGGAATGGTATTGAGGCCGGATCCCATATACCGGGCTTTGAAAAGTCTTGATATAGACGAGAAGACCCCAATCGTATATACTACACCCGCAGGTATTCCTTTTAACCAGCAAAAGGCTAGGGAATTTGCTTCCAAGGAACGCGTAGTAATTCTGTCTGGACACTATGAAGGTGTTGACGAAAGGATCATCAATGCATGTGTTACCGATGAGATTTCCATAGGAGATTTTATAATGAGCGGCGGAGAAATACCTGCCATGGCTGTTATAGATGCCGTAGCTCGTCTTTTGCCGGGCGTTCTTGGAAACTTGGATTCGATTGAAGATGAGAGCTTTAATAATAACCTGTTGGAATATCCTCAATACACGCGGCCATATAGCTTTAATGGTCTCGATGTACCTAATGTCTTATTATCCGGCAATCATGCCAGGATAGACGAATGGAGAAGGCGAAAGTCTTTGGAGAGGTCATTTTTTAGGAGGCCCGAGATGATCGAGAAAGCAGCTTTAGATGATAAAGATAAAAAATATATAGCTGAACTTAAGCAGTATAGAGAGGAGGGTAAAAATGGACTTAGTGAATGAAATAGAAAAAGAGCAGATACGTACTGATTTACCTTCATTTAATGTCGGTGATACGGTTAAAGTAAATTACAGGGTCATTGAAGGGACCAGAAAGAGGATACAGCCATATGAGGGAATAGTTATTAAAAGACAGCACGGCGGTCTGAATGAAACATTTACGGTGAGAAAGATATCATACGGCATAGGGGTAGAAAGGACTTTCCCGGTCAACTCCCCTTTGATTGAGAGCATTGAAGTCATTAAAAAGGGTAAGGTCAGAAGGGCAAAGCTTTATTATTTACGCGACAAGGTAGGCAAAGCTTCAAAAATAAAAGAATTATAATCTTATCCTTAGGGACGTTTTCGTCCCTAAATTTATAGGAGATTTTTGTATGGACAAAAAGAATTTACATGAGGTTATCAGCTGGATTGAGGTTATAGTCATTGCATTTGTAATAGCTCTTTTGATCAGAGGATTCATATTCGAACCCATTACTGTAAACGGTGAATCTATGGTGCCTACGCTGCAGAACAGAGAGGACCTCATCGTTTTGAAGTATCCATATAGATTTTCATTGCCCAAATATGGGGATATAATAGTCTTTAAATATCCGTCGGACCCAAGATATCATTATATAAAGAGGGTCATTGGGCTTCCGGGTGACAGTATAGAGATCAAAAATGAAGAAGTCTATGTCAATGGGCAAAAGTTGAACGAACCCTATATAAATGAGAAAACTCTCATGGATTTCAAATTGGACAAAGTACCCGAAGGCACTGTTTTTGTGATGGGCGACAACAGGAATTGGAGTAGAGACAGCCGATATCCCGATGTGGGACCCGTGCCGTTTAAAAATATTATTGGAAAAGCAACTTTAAGGATATGGCCGCCGAGCAAAATGGGATCGCTGAGGTAACGGCATATGACTATCAACTGGTATCCCGGCCATATGGCAAGGGCAAAGAGACAGGTTATAGAAAAATTAAAACTGATCGATGTCGTTATTGAGGTTTTGGATGCAAGGATACCTCAAAGCAGTCGAAATCCTGATATAGCTGATATTATAAAAAATAAGCGCCATATTATAGTCCTAAATAAATGCGATCTGGCTGACGATATAATAACCGATTTGTGGGCTGATACTTTTGAGAAAAGATACGATGTGAGCGCAATACCCGTAAATGCGGTAAATGGTGTCGGTTTGAGAAAACTTCTTCATTGTATTGGCGAAGACAGAGACAGGATAGCTGCAAAGAGGAAAGAAAAGGGTATGTTGGCCAGGCCTGTGAGGGCAATGGTCCTAGGCATACCCAATGTGGGCAAATCAAAGCTGATCAACAACATTGCCGGTGTAAATAAGGTTAAAGTCGAAAATAAGCCGGGCATAACGCGGGCACTATCATGGGTACGGTTAAAAAACGGCATTGAACTGATGGATACTCCGGGGCTGCTTTGGCCAAGGCAAAACGATCAAAATGTTGCGGTCAATCTTGCGCTGACAGGCACAATGAAATCGGGTATAGGCGATACGTATAAACTTTGCCTATATTTAATAGAAAGACTGCGGGATATAAAGCCGGATGCACTGGAGGAGCGCTATGGCATAGAAGCAAACGAAGATATCGAAAGAATATTCACCGAAATTGCAGAAAGACGCGGCTGTATTTTAAAGGACAGTGAAATAGATTTTGAAAGAACATGCGGTTTGATATTATCGGAGTTTCGTATGGGTAAATTGGGCAAGATATCTCTTGAAAAACCGGAGTGGAAATAATATGAAAATCGATGCCGATGCCTACATTGAATTAAACAAGACACAAAAAAACACAGATTTCCAGATCGTATTCGGCAGGCCCTTTACTGGAAAATTGGTTTCAAACGGAGACAGTGTTTTTTTGAAGTTTGGAAACAACTTTTTTAAATTAAATATTGACTTCCCTTTATCAAAAAGCTTAGAGGAAGTCATTTTTTATCCCACGCACTATGAGGATAATAAACTTTACGTTAGAATAATAGATTTTATAGGTGAAAAAGGTCAAAAAGTACTTGATACTGAGACGGAGGTTAATATTATATCCAAAATGCTTGAAGAAATAGGTATTCGGAAAGATGAGCGCAATTTGACCGATATGCTTAAAATCTTTCATGCTAAACTTTTAGGTCAGGATTCCCGCTCGCTGCAAAGAGACCAAATTAAGATCCTTTACAGTTTATGCTCTGCCTTCAGCATATTTCAGATCGGATACAAGGATGATCTTCCATCTTCATTTATACGGGTAGAGAAATACAAAAACAATAAATTTAAACATAGCGACAACATAAAATTGGACATCTATTATAATTCCCCCTTACTTGGTCTGATAAACATAAGGATGGATTATAATTCAACGGTCAAAAATCTTGATGTAGAATTCAATTGTGAATCTGCCTATACACGCGACCTATTATATGAAAACAGATACAAAATCGAACAGCTTCTAAAGTCGGAAGGTCTTGGAGTGAAGACGCAATATACCAGCCGATGTATATACGGCAGTATGTTTGACTTTATTTTTAATAACAGCTTTAATGAGAGGATATAGAATGGATATAAGATTTAAAAAAGCTGTGGCATTACATTATAGATCGCAGCTGCCGGCGCCTGTCGTTATTGCGAAAGGGAAGGGCCTGGTGGCTGACAGGCTTATTAAAATAGCCGAAAACAACAAGATACCGATAGTTGAAAATACCGAACTAACCAATCTGCTCTATAAAATCGATATAAGCAATTATATACCGGAGGAGCTTTACAAAGCCGTAGCGGAAATTTTGTTATTTATTAACAAGATAGAAAAAGAGGTATGATTATGTTTTCTAAGGTTAATTCCATAGCTTTGCTTGGTGTAAATGGTTATATGATCAGCGTGGAAACGGACATATCCACCGGCCTTCCCGGCGTCGATATCGTAGGTTTGGCAGATACGGCCGTAAAGGAAGCAAGGGAACGAGTAAAATCTGCCGTTAAAAATTGTGGTTTTGATTTCCCGATTTCAAAAATAGTGATCAATTTGGCGCCTGCGAGCACGAGAAAAGACGGCGCTTTTTTGGATCTGCCGATCGCGATAGGCATACTTACTGCAATGGGGATGATCAGGCAGGAAACTGTAGATGAGTACATATTTATCGGAGAATTATCGTTAGATGGTACGCTCAGATGGGTCCCCGGCATGCTGCCTATGGTCCTTGAGGCATATGAAAGGGGATACAGAAATTTTGTGATACCTTTGGAAAACGCTCCCGAGGCATCCATAGTTAAAGGTGCTAATATCTGGCCCTTTAAGAACCTCAAAGAGATATACGATTTTCTTATCGGCATCGCCGAACATAAACCATATGAGGATTCCGGTGATACAAGCGAAGAAATATATTATGATGTGGATTTCAGTGAGGTAAAGGGTCAGGATATCGCTAAAAGAGGTTTAGAGATCGCGGCCGCGGGCGGACATAACCTTATGATGATCGGACCTCCCGGTACGGGAAAAACTATGTTGGCGAGGAGGATGCCCACGATTCTGCCCGATCTTACTTTTAATGAGTCTCTTGAAGTCACGAAAATTTATAGCGCTTCAGGCCTGCTCAAGGGACAATCTTTAATAAAAAGCAGACCTTTCAGAGCGCCGCATCATACGATTTCAGCCATATCACTGGTGGGGGGAGGCACTATTCCAAAACCCGGCGAGGTAAGTCTTGCACATAACGGCGTATTGTTCTTAGATGAAATGCCGGAGTTTAGAAGAGATGCATTAGAGGCCCTAAGGCAGCCCATGGAGGATGGGATGGTGACTATATCACGGATAAACGCGACAATAAGTTATCCATCAGATTTCTTGCTTTTGGGTTCCGCCAATCCCACGCCCTGCGGATATTATCCGGGTGATCCGCACCATGTATGCAGATGCACTCCCTTGGAAATCAGACGTTATCAAAATCGAATTTCCGGTCCCATCAGGGACAGGATAGATATTTTTACAGATGTGGATTCCATAGAGTTTGAAAATTTAATTGAAACCAATGTCTCAGAATCATCAAGAGATATTAAAGCACGCGTGGATAAGGCGAGACTGATACAACTTGAGAGGTACGCCGGAACAGGAATACTCAATAATTCGCAAATCAAGCCGTCCATGCTTTCTACGGTATGTAAATTAAATGCCGGCGGCAAGAAATTGATGAGGGAGGCCTATAATAGATTCCATCTTTCCGCGAGGTCATACAATAGAATATTGAAGGTTGCCAGAACCATAGCCGATCTGGATGTCTCCGGAGATATTACGGACGATCATCTTTTAGAGGCGCTGGGATTCAGAGAAGCTAAGCCTGTCAATACATAATAGTCAAAAGGCGTTTACAATCTGATGGATGTTTTTGAATTTCAAATCGTCATCTAGATTGACTTCAATGATATCAAACCGCATCCCCTTGAATTTGGGCCTGGCCCTGCTCATAAATTCAAGCGCTACGTTTTTGATGTGCATTTGCTTGTAATAATTGACTGACTCTGCCGGAGTCCCATAAATATTGTTCGATCTGGTTTTTACCTCATAAAACACAAGGATATTTTCATCCAGACCTATGATATCAATTTCTCCGGCTCTTACTCTATAATTTCTCTCAAGTATCTTAACGCCCTTTTTGGTAAGATACCTACATGCCATATTTTCGCCGAAGTTGCCTATCTCCCTTTTGTTCATATTTTTTCACCGGTAAAGTGTTTACAAAAGCTCGTTCTATGTATTTTACACAGACCATATTTTTTTATTGCAGCTATGTGTTCCGAAGTACCATAGCCCTTATTTTTTTCGAAATTATACGTATTATATAAATGCGAATAATCCACCATTATTCTGTCTCGTATGACTTTAGCCACTATAGATGCACAGGCGATATTATATGATAAACTGTCGCCCTTTACAATTGAAGTAGAGGGTATTTCAACAGAATCGAGCTTTTCCGCATCTATAAGCAGATGTTCAGGTTTTATACGCATATTTTCTATGGATCTCTTCATTGCAAGATGGGTTGCATTTAATATATTTATTGAGTCTATAGTCTTTTCATCCGCCATACCTATACCATAGTCCAGACACTCGCTAAGTATTATGTCAAAAAGTTTTTTTCTTTTATTTGCAGATATCTTTTTCGAGTCATTTACGCCTTCAATATAACTATCCATAGGCATGATTATGCAGCACGCTAGAACGGGACCAGCCAACGGTCCTCTTCCTACCTCGTCGATACCGCCCGTATATTTTACACCTGCCGTATCTAAAGAAGTTTCAAATGTCTTTAGCTTCATCAGTCTCTCATATTCGTCATTTTTCACTAAGATCACCCTATTCTTTATTCTACATAAAATGTGATTTCCCTTTATTGCAGTGATTATATAATTTGTGTTAATATATGAAAGAAGTTTATTAAAAGAGATATAGGTGATCAAATTGGATAAAGCGTTGATAAAACTCAGCCTTATATCTGAAATAGGTCCAAAGAGTTTTTTTAATCTAATAGAATATTTTGGATCGGCGGAAAAGGTATTTGAAGCCGATAGACAAACAATGATAAATAGTTTGTCCTTAAATAATAAAGCGGTGGATGCAATATATAGGTATAGGGACATAGATATAGAACCATATATCAGAAAACTACATGACTATGACATAAAGCTTATTACCTTTTATGACGAAAAGTATCCCACATTGCTGAAGGATATTTCAGACCCTCCTCCCGTGTTGTATGTCAGGGGAAACGAAGAAATAATAAATGACATGGGAATCTCGGTAGTTGGATCGAGATATTGCACATATTATGGCAGTCAGATGGCCTACGAATTTTCTGCACGCCTTACCGAGCTGGGTTTTACTATAATCAGCGGGATGGCAAGGGGTATCGATTCCAGAGCTCATCTCGGCGCCTTGTCGGTCAACGGGAAAACTGTGGCGGTTTTAGGCTGCGGTTTGGATGTCGTATATCCAAGAGAAAATAGTTCGCTGTATGAGGAAATCATCCGAAAAGGAGCCGTGATAAGTGAATTCCCTCTGGGTACTAAACCGCTTAAACAAAACTTTCCAAGGAGAAATAGAATAATTAGCGGTCTGGGCATTGGTGTGCTTGTAGTAGAAGCCGGTGAGAAGAGCGGTTCATTGATTACGGCCTCCTTTGCCCTTGAACAGGGAAAGGAAGTATTCGCAATTCCGGGGAATATAAATAATGAGACAAGTAAGGGAACCAACAGGCTTATAAAAGACGGCGCTAAAATTGTTACGGAATTAAATGACATCATCGAAAAATATGAATTACGCAGCGATTTGAAGGAGAAAATAGAAAGTCAAAGAGTAAATAATTTATCCGAAAAGTTAATACGGCTGCTGGGTTATATAAATAATGAGCCCGTCAACATCAATAGTCTTGCCGAAATTTCAGGAATACGCATTAATGAACTTATGCCGATGATAAATAGTTTGATACTGGCCGGTTATATTAAAGAGCTTCCGGGAAAATTTTTTGTAAAGATTTAGGAGCGATGATATGAGTAAAACATTAGTAATTGTTGAGTCACCGTCAAAAGCAAAGACAATAAGTAAATTTTTGGGTAAAAATTACCATGTCGAAGCTACGGCCGGACATGTCAGGGATTTGCCCAAAAGTCAGCTGGGTGTGGACGTAGACAAAGATTTTATGCCTAAATATATAACGATAAGAGGTAAGGGGCCCGTCATAGAAAGGATAAAAAAAGAAGCTAAGAAAGCGGATAAGATATTACTTGCCACCGACCCCGACCGCGAGGGAGAAGCTATTTCATGGCACATTTCCAATGTTTTGAATCTTGATGAGGACAGCAGTTCCCGAATTGAATTTCATGAAATTACAAAGGACGCCGTAAAAAATGCTATAAAGTCGCCGAGAAAAATAAATTTAAACCTTGTCGATGCACAACAGGCCAGACGCATTTTAGACAGATTGGTTGGCTATAAAATCAGTCCCTTGTTATGGAAAAAGGTCAAGTATGGGCTGAGCGCCGGCCGGGTACAATCGGTGGCAGTGCGTATCATATGTGACAGAGAAGATGAAATAAATAATTTTATACCCGAAGAATACTGGACGATAGAAGTTCTCCTTAAGGACAATAACGGGGCGAAAATCGAGGCGTTATTCTTTGGAGACAGATCCGGGAAGATAGAACTTAAAAATAAGGAAATGGTAGACGAAGTGTTGGGTAATTTAAAGGGAAGGAATATCACAGTACAATCGGTAACAAAGGGACAAAAAAAGAAGAATCCGTTTCCTGTATTTACTACCAGCACTTTGCAGCAGGATGCATATAAAAAGCTTGGATTTACAGCTAAGAAAACGATGATGTTGGCTCAGCAGCTGTACGAAGGTGTTAATGTTCCGGGTGAAGGGCCGGTCGGTATCGTGACATATATCCGAACGGATTCTATCAGGGTTGCGGATGAGGCAAAAAATGAATGCAAAAAATATATATTTGCAAACTATGGAAGCGAATATTCTGGAAATGTAAAATTTAAGGCAAAGGGTAAAATACAAGACGCACATGAAGGTATAAGACCTACGTCTATTTTTCGTACACCCGATAAGTTGTCCGTTTCTCTTTCTAAAGATCAGCTCAGGTTATATAAATTGATATGGGAGAGATTTTTGGCCAGCATGATGTCGCCGGCAGTTTATGATACTGTTTCGGTTGATTTGAAATGCGATGAGTATATATTCAAAACCTCGGGTTCTAAATTGGTTTTCTCCGGTTATCTATCTGTTTATGGTGAAGACGAAAACGAAATGCAGAAATTTCCGGAGTTTAATGAGGGAGACATTTTAAAACCGATATCGTATGATCCAAAACAACATTTTACGCAACCTCTCTCGCGTTTTTCGGAGGCATCTCTTATAAAAGCTCTTGAGGAAAACGGAATAGGCAGGCCGAGCACATATGCTCCGATAATAAGCACAGTACAGGAACGCGGTTACGTAAAAAAAGAGAAGAAAAATCTTGTTCCGACTGAATTGGGTTATATAGTAACGGATATCATGAAAAATTACTTTAAAAATATAGTTGACGTTGCTTTTACAGCGGATATGGAGTCAAAACTTGACCATGTTGAAGAAGGAACCGTCGGTTGGGTAGATATAGTAAAAGAATTTTACTCCGGGTTTAAAACGGATCTGGAGAACGCGCAGCAGCAAATCGGCAACATCGAAATAAAAGATGAGGTCTCTGATATTAAATGCGATATCTGCGGGAGAAATATGGTGATAAAATATGGTAGATATGGCAAATTTCTTGCATGTCCAGGCTACCCCGACTGTAAAAATACCAAACCGTATTTTGAAAAAATAGGGGTCGCCTGTCCACTGTGCGGAGGAGACATAATTAGAAAATGGAGCAAAAAGGGCAGGATATACTATTCCTGTATCAACAGTCCTGAGTGCGGCTTTATCAGTTGGGACAGACCCGTAAATAAAATATGTCCTATATGCGGCAGCATCATGGTTGAAAAAAAGAAAAAAAATAAAAACTATATCAAATGCTCAAATAAAGAATGTAATTATAGTGAAGAAAAAGATAAAGTATAATTTTTCCAGTTATATAAAATATAAATAAAATTTAGAATGGTTTATTGCAAATGCGATGATTCTGTGTTAATATTATAGGCGTCAGACATAAATGATGGGGGGTAAAATTTTGTTTAATGGAACCACAATAGTTGCTGTAAAGCAGAAGGATAGCACGGCTATGGCTGGTGACGGACAGGTTACCATGGGAGACAATACCATTATTAAGCATACGGCAAAGAAAATAAGAAGAATTTATAACGACAAGGTCGTAATTGGCTTTGCTGGTTCCGTAGCTGATGCATTGACGCTTTCAGAAAAATTTGAAGAAAAGCTAGAACAGTATGGAGGGAATCTAAAAAGGGCTTCAGTTGAGTTGGCACAGGATTGGCGAAGAGATAAGATCTTAAAAAAACTTGATGCTTTGATGATAGCGGCGGATAATAGCGGCCTTTTAGTAATCTCAGGCAATGGTGAAGTTATCGAGCCCGACGAAAATGTTATAGCCATCGGCTCAGGTGGCTTTTATGCTTTTGCAGCGGCAAAAGCATTAGTGGAAAACACAGATCTGACCGCCGGTAAAATAGCATATAAAGCTATGGAAATAGCTGCTTCCATATGTGTGTACACTAATAATAATATTACTGTGGAAGAGCTGTAGAGGAGGATATAATAACATGGCATTCTTTACTCCTAAGGACATAGTAAGGGAGCTCGATAAGTACATTATTGGCCAGGACAATGCCAAGAAGGCTGTGGCCATTGCACTAAGAAACAGGTATCGCCGCAGCATGCTCTCTACAGAGATGATGCAGGAGGTCACGCCTAAGAATATTTTAATGATAGGCCCTACCGGTGTAGGTAAAACAGAAATAGCGCGCAGATTAGCGCACCTGTTAAGTGCCCCCTTTGTAAAAGTAGAGGCTACCAAATACACTGAAGTAGGTTATGTGGGCCGAGACGTTGAATCGATGATAAGAGATCTTATGGAGGAATCTGTACGTATTGTAAAGGACGCGAAATACAAAGAGGTTGGGACAAAGGCAGACGAAATGGCTGATGAATTATTGGCAGACTATCTGGTTCCAGGTAAGAGAAAAGCCGGAATAAAAAATCCTATGGAATTGATCTTCAACTCAGACCATAATTCTTCAGAAACCAATGAAGATCCTGCAATAACAGGCCAAAGACAAGACATTGTTGAGAGATTAAAAAACGGCGAGTTGGAAGACACGATTGTAGAGATAGATATGGAAGAGGACTATAATCCGATGGTACAGATGTTTTCAGGCTCGGATGAGATGAATATCAATTTTCAGGATATGTTTTCTAGTATTATGCCTAAAAAGGTTAAAAAGAGGAAAGTACCTGTCAAAGTAGCAAGAGAGATATTAAAGCAGCAGGAAGCCCAAAAATTGATAGATATGGATGAAGTAATCAATGAAGCTGTTCAAAAAGCAGAGAATGAAGGAATAATTTTCATAGACGAAATTGACAAAATCACAGGCAACCACGGCGGAGATAGTCCCGACGTTTCAAGAGAAGGTGTGCAGCGGGATCTTCTGCCTATCGTAGAGGGAACCACAGTTATGACAAAATATGGTCCTGTAAAAACAGATTTTGTCTTGTTCATAGGAGCCGGTGCCTTTGATGTCGGTAAAATCAGCGATCTAATACCCGAATTGCAAGGGAGATTTCCAATACATGTTGTATTAAATAGCTTGAATAAGAACGAATTTAAAAGAATACTTATGGAACCCCAAAATGCTCTTATAAAACAGTATAAGGAGCTATTGAAAACCGAGGGTATTGATTTGGAGTTTTCCGATGATGCTGTGGATGAAATTGCTCAAATGGCCGTAGATATGAACACGGAATCAGAAGATATAGGAGCACGTCGGCTTCACACGATCATGGAAAAATTGTTGGAAGATATACTTTACGAGGCACCCGACTGTGAATCCAAAATTTTAATTGATAGTAACTATGTAAAAGATAAATTAAAGGGCAGTATAAGATTTTATGACATACAAAAATATATTATATAAAGATTAGGAGGATTTGTAAATGAGTTTACTGGAGAAAACGAGGAAATTAAATAAAATACTACAGACTTCCGCTGGTCAGAAGGTCAACTTTGATGACATAGCCAAGATACTGAGCGAAGTATTGAATTCTAATGTGTATATTGGCAGTAAGAAGGGCAAGGTATGGGGATATGCCCTTATGGATGGTTTTAAATGTAGTGTAGTCGAGGAAAATATCGTACAGGATAAGATGTTCCCTGAGGATTATAATGATGAACTTATGGATGTTGACGAAACTAAGGCCAACGTTATGATGAAAGATAATAACTGCGTGTTTACAAATGACAAATTATGCGATCATGACAATAAGCTGACAACAATAGTTCCAATAAACGGCGGAGGAGAACGCCTAGGATCTTTGGTTCTTGCGAGATTTGGTGAAGATTTCAATGATGATGACCTTATACTTGCCGAGTATGGCGCCACTGTAGTAGGAATGGAAATCTTGCGGGCGCATAATGATGAAATTGAAGAGGATGCAAGAAAACGCGCTGTAGTTCAGATGGCGATCGGCACGCTTTCATATTCAGAGTTGGAAGCAATACAGCATATTTTTGTAGAACTCAACGGCAAAGAGGGTCTGCTTGTTGCCAGCAGAATAGCAGATAAGGTGGGAATAACACGGTCTGTCATCGTCAATGCCCTGAGAAAATTTGAAAGCGCCGGTGTGATCGAATCAAGATCACTGGGAATGAAAGGAACATATATTAAGATATTAAACGATAAATTGCTTGAAGAACTTGACAAGGTTAAATAATTATATATACATTTAGAAAATATTCTAAAAAGGAGCCTCTATACAAAGGCTCCTTTTTTAAGTCTCTAGACCTATTGTAGAAATTTGTTAAAATTTGTATTATAGTAGTGGAAAATAATATGAATGTAATTTACAAAAAAGGAAATTTGGTATTTTTGTCGAATATCCAAATTAAATGATGCAAAGGAGGATATAGAAGTTATGGATCAGAACTTTATCTCATCGATGAACCAGATGAAAAGCTCTTTGGATACATATTGGCTTAGAAATACCCTCATCTCAAATAATATTGCCAATGTAAATACTCCCGGTTATAAACGAGTTGATGTCGATTTTTCAAAAACCTTAAAAGAGGTGACAACTCTTAATCTCAATAAAACCGATAAGAAACATATGGATACAATTGAAAAGAATGTAATAAATGGTATAATTATAACTGATGATAGTACTTCGCAGCGGCAAGATGAAAACAATGTCGATATTGAAAAGGAAATGGCGTATCTGGCTCAAAATACTATATCGTATATTTCACTTTTACAGCAAATCAACAGTGAGTATAGCAGAATAAAACTATCTATCAACGGAGGGAGAGGCTAAGATGGGTCTTTTTGATTCGATTAATGTGAGCGCCAGCGGATTGACTGCTGAGAAACTCAGAATGGATATAATAGCTGATAATTTAGCCAATGCTAATGTCACACGTACTCCTAATGGGGGCCCATATCGACGTAAGGTGCCTATTTTTGCTGAAAAATCTAATTTTAACAATTTGCTTTCACAGTCGCAAAATAAATTAATATCAGGTGTGGAAGTTGTGGGAATCGATGAGGACAGCAGCCCGTTCAAGCTTGTATATCAGCCCGGACACCCTGATGCACGTCCAGATGGCTATGTTGAATATCCAAATGTAGATTCTGCGATGGAAATGGTCGATCTTATTTCTGCAAGCAGGGCATATGAGGCCAATATGACGGTTATAGACGATACAAAGAACATGTTGCAAAAGACATTGGATTTATCAAGATAAGGAGATGTATGTGAATGGTAGGACCCATTGATCTGTTAAAAACATCAGGCATTTCATCAGCCGAAGGTATTTCATCAGGTAATTCGTCGGCACTCAATAAGAATTTTTCCGACGTGTTGAGCAGCGCTATAGAGAAGGTAAACGACCTCCAATATGATGCCTTGAATAAAGATTTGCTCTTAAGCAATGGCAGCGTCGATCAATTGCATGACGTTATGCTGAGCAGCGTAAAGGCCGACTTAGCTCTTGAGCTTACTGTTGCTGTGCGGGATAAAGCATTGGAAGCTTATCAGGAAATAATGAGAATGCAGGTTTGAGAGGGCGAAGGATAGATGACTGAAAGTCTTAAGAAGATGACCGATAAGATAAATGAATTTTGGTCGGGTTTAGGTAAAAAACAGAAGATAAAATTGGCGGTATTATTTTTGATAGTGTTATTATCTGTTATTTTACTGGTATATTTTATTAACAGACCTACATACGTGCTTTTATTCAATGGACTCAGCCCTGCGGATGCCGGCAAAGTAACGCAGGCACTTGATAATGAATATAAAGTGCCGTACAAACTTGAAAACGATGGCACAAGCATATACGTACCTGAGGAAGATAAGGACAAGCTAAGGATAGAGTTGGCCTCCACCGATTTATTAGATGACGGTTTCAGCATAAACGACGCATTTACAGGAAGTATGTCCACCACTGATATGGAGAGGAATAAAAAATATTACTATTTTTTACAAAATGAAATTGCCAGCGCAATAAAGACTATAGATGGCATTAAAGATGCCACAGTCCTTATAACCACGGCGGAAGATACCCCAATGGTTTTAAATGTTGATGAAAAACCTGCAACGGCAGCCGTAAAGGTGGATCTGACTTCCGGCAGTCAGTTATCTCAAAATCAAGTAAACGGAATTGTACAGTTTGTATCAAAAAGTGTATCGGGGTTGAAACCTGAGAATGTGACGGTGATGGACAGCAACGGTGAACTACTGTTACCTGCCGATTCTGCTATCGGCGGTGCTGACACACAGATGAAGCTAAAGAGAGAAGTTGAAGAAACCTTAAAGAGAAATCTTGAGATTATGCTCGATAAAATATATGGTTCAGGCAATGTCATAGTCAGCGTATCCGCACCTCTGAATTTTGATTATTATAAGTCCGATAAGACAAGCTATGATCCCAATTCAAATGAGATGGGAGACATCATAAATGAAAAGAGTGCCATTAGAAGTTATCAGAAGTTAGAGCAAAACACTGCGGGAACACAAAATGGCGGCGCAGCAGGAACGAATACCAATGTTACTCCTACATATCCAACAGTGAATAACAATAACTCATCTTCTTCCGGCAACACAAATACTACAATAAATTATGAGTTGAACGAGATAAAAGAGGAATTTGTTAAAGCACAGGGGCAAATAGATACTGATGCGATCACCGTATCGGTAGCCATAAATAGTGCTAAATTAAGTAATTCCGATTTAAATAATATCAAGGGGCTTGTCAAAAATGCTGTTGGCTTAACGGGAGACATTGAGCAGATAACGGTTGTGGGTCAAGAGTTTGCAGATTTACATCAAGATAAGCAGCCGGTGTCAAAAAACTCAACACCATTTTATCTTATAATGGCATTAATAGCGGCCATTACGGTTGGAGGTGTTATTTTGTTGAGACGCCATTTTATAAAAAGAAAAGAAGCTGAAAGTGAATCCATTGTTGAACCTGTTATTGGAGCAGTAGTCGAGCCAGTTCCTACACCGGATAGACCAAATGTACCTATTGAAGATATAAAAGTAAAGGAAAATGAAAACGAGCCTAAAAAACAAATCGAAAGATTGATAAAACAGAAGCCGGAAATGGTAGCTCAGCTTGTTCGGACTTGGCTTAACGAAGATTAGAGGTGGATATATGTGGCAAAAACTAAAATTGGCGGTTTGAGCGGAAAAGAGAAAGCTGCAATGCTCTTTATTGCATTGGGACCCGAAGTATCCGCACAAGTCATGAAGCATTTAAGGGAAGATGAAATTGAAGATCTGACCCTGGAAATAGCAAATATTAATACGGTAACTCCCGAGGATAAGAATAAGATCATAGTAGAATTTTATCAGCTTTGTCAGGCCCAGGAATATATATCGGAGGGCGGTATAGAATTTGCAAAAGAAATTTTGGAAAGGGCCCTGGGTTCGCAAAAAGCCATTGAAATAATTGACAGCCTGACGACCAGCCTGCAAGTAAAGCCCTTTGACTTTGCCAGAAAAGCTGATCCCGCGCAGGTTTTGAACTTTATCCAAAATGAACACCCTCAGACCATAGCTCTGGTTCTGTCTTATCTTAAACCGGAACAATCTGCGGCAATCCTCTCATCGCTTACACAGGAAAAGCAGGTCGATGTAGCACGGAGAGTCGCAAAGTTAAACAGTGCTTCCCCCGAGGTCATCAAAGAGGTCGAACGTATATTGGAAAAGAAACTCTCAACGCTGGTGTCACAGGACTATACGGCAGTGGGAGGTATACAGTCCATAGTAGACATATTAAACGCCTCCGATCGAGGAACAGAAAAGAATATCCTCGATAATTTGGAAATGGATGATGTTGAACTGGCCGATGAGATCAAAAAACGTATGTTTGTCTTTGAGGATATGGTTCTGTTGGACAACAGATCAATACAGAGGATATTGAGAGAGGTTGACAATCATGATCTCGCCCTAGCTTTAAAGGGTGCTAGTGAAGATGTGGCAAAAATATTATATTCCAACATGTCCAGGAGGATGGCTGAAATGATTCAAGAGGATATCCAATATATGGGACCCGTGCGCTTGAGAGATGTGGAGGATGCGCAGCAGCGTATAGTAAATATAATAAGGACTTTAGAGGACGCCGGTGAGATCGTTATATCTCGTGGTGGGGGTGACGAGATAATTGTCTAAGATTTTTAAGGAAGCCCAGGTTGAGATGGATGAAGTATATAATATTGCCGTAATGCCTCATTTTATACAGTCGGCAATTCCAATAGAAGATGATATTGACATAGAAGATAAAAAACTCGATAAAGAGATAGACTCGGAAACTGATATGGAAAGGCCGAAGGAGATCGGCATCGATGCAGATAAACAAAGGAAAATAGACCTGTATCTAAAGAAGCAATATGATGATTTTATGTCAAATATGGAGAAGGAGAAGGATGAAATAATTAAAGAGGCTATCCAGGAATCTGAGCAGATAAAACGTTCCGCTTATAGCGATGGCAAAGCAAAAGGTTACAATGACGGCAAAGAGCAGGCTGAACATGATTATAGACAAGGTTTGACCGAGCTGAATGAAATAAAGGCTGAGGTCATTAAGGAGAGGGAACATTTATGTGATACCCTCGAGGGAGACATAGTTAACCTTATCATTAAAATCTGCGAGAAAGTTTTCTATGAAGATGCCTTTAAATTAAAAGATGTGATATCCGATCGCGTGAGCGAGGTATTAAAAGAGATAAACAGCGTTAAAGATATCACCATCCGCGTAAATCATGAGGACATTGATTATCTTTCAGCACTGAAGGATAAATTTAAAGAAGAAAATTTAGTCATTCTTCCAGATTACAAGCTTCAGAGCGGTGATTTTGTTATAGAGACTCCTAATGGACTTATAGATTATTCTATGATCCGTGTATTAAAAAATATCAAAGATACCTTGATAGAGGTTTTGAAAAATGATAGAGCTTGATAGATATCTTAGTGCTTTGGATAATGTCGTTACATATATAGCAAAAGGAGTTATAAAAGATATAATCGGCCTTACAATCGTTTCACGCGGCCCGGTGGCAAAAATCGGTGATATATGTGAAATACATTCTTTAGACGAATGCCATTCTATTCCTTCGGAGGTCGTCGGTTTTAAAGATGGGAATACCATCCTTATGCCTTTGGGCGATATGGATGGTATTGGACCCGGTTGTGAAGTAGTAGCAACAAATGTTCCATTAAAAGTAGGAGTCAGTGAAAAAATGCTGGGTCGTGTACTGAATGGGTTAGGAATTCCGATGGATGGTAAGGGCGATATTTTATACGAAAAATATTATTCGATTCAAAACCATGCTCCGCACCCCCTGGAGAGAAAAAGAATTGATAAACCTCTTTCTGTGGGAATTAAAGCGATCGACGGGCTGCTTACCTTAGGTAAGGGTCAGCGAATGGGTATATTTGCCGGTAGCGGGGTCGGTAAGAGCACATTATTAGGAATGATGTCCAAAAATACATTGGCAGATGTGAATGTCATTGCACTTGTCGGAGAAAGAGGAAGAGAAGTAGGAGATTTTATTGAAAAGGATCTTGGAGAAGAGGGTTTGAAAAGATCGGTCGTGATTGTGGCTACGTCAGACGAACCGGCATTGATCAGGGTTAAGGCTGCTTACGTTGCGACGGCTGTTGCTGAATTTTTCCGTGACAACGGTGCAGATGTGCTTTTAATGATGGATTCGATCACGCGGTTTGCCATGGCGCAGAGAGAAGTCGGTCTGGCTGCCGGTGAACCGCCGGTATCCAGAGGATACACTCCCTCGGTGTTGTCCAGCCTTCCAAAACTTCTTGAGAGGGCGGGAAACATTAAAAGCGGTTCAATTACCGGATTATATACCGTTCTGGTAGACGGAGACGACCTGAATGAGCCGATCGCCGACGCATGCAGGAGCATACTTGACGGACACATAGTGTTGTCCAGACAATTGGCCAGTCAGAATCATTATCCGGCAATTGATGTATTAAGCAGTGTCAGCAGGGTTATGAATGATGTTATAACAGATGAACATAAGGAAATCGCGGGTGACATCAAGGATTATATGGCTACATACAAAGAAGCTGAAGACATTATAAATATTGGTATGTACAACAGCGGTTCCAATAAAAAACTTGACAGAGCAATAGAACTTCATGATAAAATAAATGATTTCCTCAAACAAGGAATAGATGAAAAGTTTGATTTCAATTGTACGATCAGTACTCTTGAAAAACTTGTTAACGAATAGAACACAAGCATATGAAAAAATTTAAGTTCAGATTGGAATCACTGTTAAAGATAAAAAAGCAGGAACAGAATATTAAAAAAGAAGGATTGGCTCTTCAAATCGGGAAATTAAGGGAAATCGAAAATAGTATCAAACGTCTGATAAAAGAAATTGATTCATATTCGTCATTTTATGAGAAGGCAGCTGGATTTAATATTGTATTATGGAACTACGGCAATTATAAAGATTATTTAGCTAATCTCAGCAAACAGTTAGCCGATGCAGAGAGACAAAGAACCAGGCAAGCTGAATTGGTCAAGAAATTGCAAGTTGAGTATCTTCGGCTAAAAAGAACTGTTGATTCACTGGAAAAGATGAAAAAAAATGATTTACAGCTATATGTTACAGAAACTCAAAAGGAAGAATACATGGTTATGGACGAATTGGCATTAACTAAACATTTCGTGCAGGAGGATAATGATGATTGAAAATAACAATGATCTGCCTAAAGGAAAAGGGATTCATAAACTTCATATAGATAGGAAGATAAACCGCAGATTTTTTAAGTGGATTATTATAGCGGCTATTGTTATTGGGATTATCTATCTGGGGTTTTTCGCCAATTTTGCTAATCCCATAAATAGAATTTTTATGTATATTCCTAAAGACATGCCCGTAGTTAAAAACGTCATATCGCAGAAAGTACATGGCACTGTTATGAATGAATCTGATGAACAGCAAGATCAGCTTGAGAAAGAAAAGAAGTCTCTAAGTGATTTGGCAGATCGACTGCAGGATATGGAAGATAAACTGGATAAAAAGGAAGAAGAGCTCAATGACAAAGAGGCCGAACTTGAAAAAAGGGAGACGGATTTAAACACTCAGCAAACCAAAGTTACCGCGCAAGTTGATAATATAAAGAAGCTCTCCGGAGTTTACAACAAAATGGACCCAAAAGCTGCTGCAAATTCCTTGACTAAACTGAATGATAATAATTTGGCTGCTCAAATACTGAAAAATATGAGTACCGAACAAGCGGGTGCCATACTGAGCAATATGGAAGCAAGCCAAGCAGCGGCTATAACAAAGGCGCTAGCGCCTCAATAAATTTAATATTTGCAGAAGGGAGGTGATGATATGAACGCAATGATGCAGCAAGTCAATATTCCTGCGGTTGTCTTATCTGAAAACAACAAGCTCAGTGGTGTGGCTCAGGGTAAGGATAGTAAAGATTTTAAACTTATTTTAAACAAATTATCAAAGGACTCTGAAAAGAGAAATGACTTAAGTCCGTTACTTATACTTATGCTTGCGTTAAATCCCATATTGTTTGGGCAAAGAGATGCAAACGGCACCGATAGTGTTACGGCAAATGGGGAAACGGATATGCAGCAAGGTAATATTGCTTTGGACTCAGCAAATAACGATGCTCTGCTGTTGCTAAAAGCTATTTTGCCACGGGATATTCCAAACGGCACAGTTGTTCCCGAAAATCAAAATGCCGGAGGTAAAGAAATTTCTGCGGTAATTACAAATGGTGACAATGGATCTCCACAAATTGATTTATCCTTGTTGACCGAACCGGCAGATAGCGATGTCGTGATCAATTACAAAAGCGCAGAGCAAAAGACTGTGTCGACTGATAAAACTGATGCAAACGCTAAAAACTTAAGTCAGGACACTGTGGCAACATTACTGAAGGATGCCGTTAAACAGACGGGCAATATTCAAACGGATACCGCAATTCCTGCCGAGTCAAAGGATACACATACTAAGCAGGCAAAATCGTCGTTGGATAAAGTCGAAGCAGATAAACAAAACATTCCTGATGATAAATCCAAGGAAGCGGAAGATTTTAAGACAATAGTGACTTCAAAAAGTGAAATTATTGATAAAGATGATTTGAATATGTTGAATACGTCTTTTAAAATCCATGATGAATCGCCGGCCAATGATAATTTAAGTTCCAAAGCTGCAGTTCAACCCAAAATACAAACGCAAGATATCTTTAGACAGATCGCAGAAGGTTCAAAGATATCCGTGGCGGATAAAACCAAGAGCGAGGCGATAATCAATCTGAAGCCTCCGAACCTCGGAAAGATATTAATGGAGATATCGGTCGACAAGAATATAGTCACAGCAAGAATAACCACTCAGAATACGGATGTTAAAAATATCATTGAGTCAAATATAAATCAGCTTAAGGATTCTCTGAATCAGCAGGGAATGCATGTGGATAGCTTTATGGTTTCCGTAGACAACGGCGGCTTTTGGGGAGATGGTCACCAGCAAAACCATGAAAGACATCAGCGTTATTTCTTTGCTAATAACAGTAAGTCATATGAAGATTATGAGTTTAATTCCTATATTGATAAGGACCATGTAGATTGTATAGTGTGAGGTGATGTGTTATGCAGACGGTGAATATGGCGACGGATAATTTCTTATATACGCCGACCAGTCAGATCACTGGTAATGACAGCCTTGATAAAGAGGCATTTTTGAAGCTTCTCGTAGCTCAGTTAAAAAATCAGGATCCCTTGGAACCCATGGATGACAAGGAATTCATATCGCAGATTGCCCAGTTCAGCACACTGGAGAGTACGCAAAATGTCTATGCCGGTGTCAATCAGTTAAAGGCATTGAGCCTTATAGGAAAGAGCATATCTGCAACATCCATTTACGGCAGCGGTACTGTAGCAGGCATCGTAGATGGAGTTAGAGTCTACAATGGAAATGCGTATGTAATAGTCGATGGGGTCGATATACCAGTTGAAAATATTTTAACTGTGGCAACGGGCGAATGAGGTGGGATTATGATTGTAAACAGGGTATCAACGGAACAAATCACAAAAACTATCGCAAGTAATGATAAAGCGTTAAATAATGCGGATTTTAAACAGATATTTAACGAAGAACTGAGATTTTCAAAGCATGCAAACGAGAGAATAAAGGATAGAAAAATTGAATTGTCAAGACAGGACCTCAATAACCTAGAATCAGCCGTAAAAAAAGCTGAGGAGAAAGGTATACAAAATTCCCTCGTACTGATGAATGATCATGTGTTTATCGTGAATGTTAAGACCGGTACGGTCATTACTGCGGTAGACGAGGGACATTTGAAAGAGAATGTTTTTACTAATATAGACGGCGCTGTGATAGTATAAGGCCGGACCCTTAATGGGAGGCTTGGATCTTGATATATTGAAAGATTCACTGCAGTGCCTTAAAGAAAGGGGTAATTTTATATGATGCCTTCTATGTTTTCGGCAATTTCAGGTTTAAAGGCACATCAGGAAATGATGAATGTGATCGGCAATAATATTGCAAATGTTAATACGCCCGGTTACAAGACAGCCCGAATAACTTTCAAAGATGTTTTCAGTCAGACTTTGCGCGGAGCAACGGGCCCGCAGCAGGGCAGAGGAGGAACAAACCCGCAGCAGATAGGCTTGGGCACTTCTGTGTCATCAATAGACAATATATTTACAAACGGTAATCCGCAGAGGACTGACAGTCCTCTTGACCTCTCCATAAGCGGCAACGGGTTCTTTATGGTGGGCGATAACAGCGGCAGATACTTTACACGTGCGGGTAATTTCGGTATCGATATGGCCGGAAACCTTGTCGATGCTTCCGGCCATATGGTTCTTGGGTGGCCGGCAGATATAGATGAAAAATACGATACGTCGACCGACCCAACATCATTAAATCTTTACAGCCGGCTTACTTTGGGGGCTCAGCCGACATCCAACGTCATTATGGGAGGCAATCTGGATGCGGGAACTCCTACGGCTACCCCAGACAACAGCATACCCTATGAATTTACGGTATATGATTCCTTGGGCAACGAACATATTTTGACAGTGACTTATACGCGCACAGGCGCCAACGAATGGGAAGCTACGGTGTCGACAACGGATGCTTCGATAACAGCAGGATTACCTACCACATCCGTTCCATTGACATTTGATCATAATGGAAAACTTACGGATACGGATACTATTCCGGCGGACGGTGTGATGACCTTGGATATTACTGGTCTAACATTTGATAATGGAGCTGCCGACCAAAATTTCACTATATCGCTCCCGACAGACAACTTTACAATGTTTGCTGGAGATACCTCGGCTAAGGCTACAGATAAGGACGGCTATGCATCAGGGACCTTTGAGAGCTGCTCCATTGACCAGTACGGCAGGATCATAGGTACTTACAGCAACGGCGGCAGACAGGTATTAGGAGTCCTGTCCATTGCGGATTTTGCTAATGAAGGCGGCCTTCTTAAGGCCGGTGACAATCTCTATCAGGACACCAACAACTCGGGAGATCCCGAGATAGGCCAGGCCGGCGGTAAGGGATTTGGAGTAATTAATCCCGGGACGTTGGAAATGTCAAATGTGGATCTATCACAAGAATTTACGAATATGATTATAGCTCAAAGAGGATTTCAGGCAAATTCAAGGATAATTACTGCTTCGGATGAATTACTTCAGGAACTTGTTAATCTGAAGAGGTAATATCATTATTCCGGGAGGATTATTTCCTCCTGGAATAAATAAATTTAGCGGAGAAGGGATAGATTTGATACACTTAACGAGACTTAATGGCACAGATTTTGTACTTAATACAGATATGATTGAATACATGGAGTCTACCCCAGATACTATAATTACTTTGACGAATGGTCACAAATATGTTGTTCTGGAAGAGTTGGATACTATTATTGAGAGGGTGATGCAATACAAACAACATATATATATGGATAATGACTTTAAAAATAAGTGAGGCGAAAAAATGGACATAGCATCTTTTATTGGCATGGTATCCGGTATAATCCTAATTGTAGTTTCGATTTTACTAAACGGATCTTTGTCAACATATGTAGACCTTCCTTCTGTAATGATTACCGTAGGCGGTACAATTGCCAGTACATTGATTTCTTATCCATTAAAAGAAGTATTAAATTCTTTTAAAGTTATGAAGTATATTTTTTTTAACAAGCCGCTGGATAACAACGAAGTAATCAGACAGATTGTCGAGCTTGCAAATACTGCGCGGAAAGATGGTCTCCTTGCTCTGGAAGATATGGCGGGAAGTTTAGACGATCCCTTTTTAAAAAAAGGTATTTTATTGGTAGTTGATGGTACGGATCCAGATTTGATAAGAAATATTATGGAGACGGAACTTGATTTTTTGGAAGACAGGCATAAGCAAAATCAAGGCATTTTTGAGACATTTGCTACGTTTGCACCTGCGTTTGGAATGATAGGTACGCTAATAGGCTTGATAAATATGCTCAAGAATTTGAACGATCCTTCCAAGGTAGGACCTGGCATGGCTGTAGCTTTGATAACGACATTTTATGGCTCTTTAATGGCTTACCTTATATTTATGCCAATGGCTCGAAAGTTATCCTATCTGACTAAAGGAGAAATATTGCAGAAAGAACTTATGTTGGAAGGAATTCTTTCCATACAATCAGGCGAGAATCCACGAATTATCGAGGAGAAATTAAATGCGTTCCTTTCGCCAAATGTTAGAAGTAAATATGGCAGCCAAAAGCAAAGGCTTCGTGAAGGTGATTTGAATGTCTCGGAGAAATAGGCGCTCTACCCAGGATGACGAACCACAGGATTCAAAAGAGTGGATGAATACTTATGCAGATTTAATGTCTTTACTTTTGACCTTCTTCGTAATGGTTTTTGCCTTATCAACTATTGATTCGAGCAAATATAATAATGCCATGCAATCGATCCAAAGTTATCTTGGCATGAATGATGGGCAAAATAACCAAATCATCGATACGCAATTGGGTACCCAAGGGAATTCAGGTTTTTCCAATTCCGATTCTGAAGATATCGGTGACGTATATCAGGATATTAGAGAATACGTTAATGATAACAAATTAAATAACGAGATTCAGGTTTCAATCAATGAAAGAGGGGTTTTAATCAGATTTGTTGATACCGCATTATTTGATACCGGAAAAGCTGATATAAAGCCTGAGGCTGAAAAGATTCTGCTAAATGTAGGAGAAATTATGAAAAAAGCCAATAAACCGATCAGAGTAGAGGGCCACACGGATAATGTACCAATACACAATAGCAAATATCCTACTAACTGGGAACTTTCCACAAATAGGGCAACAAATGTTGTAAAATTTTTGATTGAATCCTTAAGTATTGATCCACCCAAGATGTCTGCGGCCGGTTATGGTGAATATCATCCGGTGGCAGACAATAGTACGGATGAGGGGCGGGCAAAGAACAGAAGGGTAGATATAATTATCATAAATGGTTCCAATAATACATAATGGAAGGTGAACAAATGAAAAATGGTATGACTATCATCCTTATAGTATTGATCATTGCTGTATCAGGTATGGCTGCCTATTTGTATTTCTTTGTTTCCAATAACAGTAACGTACCTTCTTCCAAAGACATGAGCGAGGTGACGTATTATTCTCCCGGTGATCCATTTACCACTAATCTTAAGGGGGGAAAGAGATATATAAAGGTTGACATGCAAATAGAGGTGATGGATAAATCATTTACTAAGGATCTGGACAAAAAAAATGCTGAGATAAGAGACGAGATATATTCTACATTAAGAGATTCTTCTCCAGATGAAATCGATGGGTCAAAAGGTCAGGACATTTTAAGGCAGAAGCTTGTCAATAGATTGAATACCCTTTTAGATACTAAAGCCATTACTAATATTTACTTTACTGATTTTGTCATACAATAGGGAGCGATGATAAAATGCCCGACGTAATGAGTCAACAGGAAATTGATGCCTTATTAGGTGCTCTAAACCGGGGCGAGCTTGATGCCAACCAAATGGAACGAGATGACAAAAAGATCGACATCAAGCCATACGACTTTAAACGGCCGAATAAGTTTTCCAAAGAACATCTGCGTACATTGCAGATGATATTTGAAGAATTTTCTCGTTCGGCAGCAACGTTCCTTTCAGGCTATCTGAGGACAATGGTACAAATAGATGTTATTTCTTCAGAACAACTCACATATTATGAGTTCAATAACTCCATCACAAATTTAATGATACTTGGAATTGTTGATTTTTCCCCTTTAAGCGGATCCATTATCTTGGGCCTTTATGGCAACACCGCCTATAGTATAATTGATAGGATATTGGGAGGAAACGGTCAGGAAGAGTATAATTCCCGGAACTTTACTGAGATCGAACTGGTTTTGATGGAACAAATAATAAAAGAACTGGTTGGTTATTTAAGGGATCCGTGGTCAAATTTTCTTGATTTGAGGCCGACTCTGCAAAAGATAGAGACTAACGCACAGTTTGCTCAGATTGCGGCATCTAACGAAGCGGTAGCATTGCTGACTATGAATATAAAAATCGGCAAAAATGAGGGCTATATGATAGTATGTATTCCGCATATGGTGATTGAACCCATTATCGCAAGATTGAGCACTAGATTTTGGTTTTCTACTCCTAATACTAGTGTGGATACACAAGATACCAAAAATATAGAAAAGGAAATAGAATATACCTATGTTACCTTGAAAGGTGTTTTGGGAAAAGCTGAAGTAAAGGTATCGGACATAGTGCATTTATTGTCAGGTGATGTGATCCAGTTGAAAAACAAAGTTTCTGACGGCGTTGATATATATGTTGAAGATAAAAAAATGTTTAAAGGCATTCCTGGCAAAAAAAATAATAGCGTATCCGTTAAAATCTTAAGCCAATATGGAGGAGGAAAAGGGAATGTCTGATAATTTAATGTCTCAGGAAGAAATTGATGCTCTTTTAAATGTCTCATCCCAGGACAGCAATGATACGCAAGATACTGTTTCTAACGAACTGACTCCTTTTGAGATCGATGTTTTGGGTGAGATCGGCAATATAAGCATGGGCACATCAGCGACCACTCTGTATACATTGCTTGGAAATAAAATTGCAATAACGACTCCCAAAGTATCAATAGTAACTTGGGATGAATTGAAACAAGATTATCCGGTCCCTTATGTAGGAATACTTGTACAATACACTAAGGGAGTTACTGGTTTCAATTTATTGATATTGGATGTCAAGGACGTAATGATAATCACGGACCTCATGATGGGCGGAGATGGGATAAATGTTGAAGGATCTATAGGTGAAATGCAGTTGAGCGCGGTATCAGAAGCTATGAACCAAATGATTGGATCGGCTTCGACATCGTTGGCTACTATCCTGAAGAGAGATATTAATATATCACCTCCAAATGCATTTATGGTTGATTTTCCTTCCGATGTTCCAGGTGATATTCCGCTGCCTCACGATAAATTAGTGCAGATCTCCTTTGATATGGTTATGGGAGATTTGATAAACAGCAAGATTATGCAGCTTATGCCAATAGATTTTGCAAAGGAATTGGTAAATGCTCTTACTGCAAGTACAGCTAATTTAAATAATAAGGATGAGAAGGCAATGGTAACTAATAAAAAAATTAAGTCTGAAAACATAGAAAATTCTATGAATAGTAAAAGGCATGAAAAAATCGAAGTAAAACCTGTTGCATTTCAAGATTTGGATGGTTCTCCAAGCAATAATGATATGAACATCAATATAGTCATGGATGTACCTCTGGAAATGACTGTGGAACTGGGAAGAACAAGGAAGACAATAAAAGAAGTGCTGGAAATTGGTTCCGGTACGGTCATAGAACTGGATAAGATCGCGGGCGAACCTGTTGATATATTAGTTAATGGTAAGGTTATTGCCAGAGGTGAGGTAGTTGTTATAGATGAGAACTTCGGCGTCAGAGTAATTGATATAATCAGCGGTAATATAGAAAATTCAGATAATGATATGGAGGATTAATATGGGCAAAAATATCCTAATTGTTGATGATGCAGCATTTATGAGGATGATGGTAAAAGATATTTTAACTAAGAACGGTTATACAGTAGTCGGAGAAGCTGAAAATGGTGCCGTGGCACTGGAAAAATTTCAGGAGCTCAATCCGGATTTGGCTATAATGGACATAACAATGCCGGAAGTCGATGGTATTCAAGCTGTAAAGGAGATAAGGAAGATAGACCCGAATGCCAAAATCATTATGTGCTCAGCTATGGGACAGCAAGCCATGGTGATCGAAGCAATACAGGCCGGCGCTAGGGATTTTATAGTTAAGCCTTTCCAAGCTGAAAGAGTAATAGAAGCAGTTAAAAAAACCATAGGTTAAGGCTATGGGTATAGCACAGGTACTGTGGTCTATTTTTGCTTTTGCTCTAATAGTGGTTTTGGCTTATTATGTTAGCCGTTACTATACATCTTTTTCTTTATCTGTAAATAAGTCGAGATATATTAGAGTTATTGATAAATATATGGTTGGCAGGGACAAATATATACTCCTGATATGTATCGATGAAAAATATTATTTGCTTGGTATAACCAACAATAATATAAATTTGATTTCTACGATCGAAAATCTCAGCGATTATTCGCCAGCAAAAGAAACGGCAATAAGTTCTCAGTCCAACAAGTTTACGGAGAATTTTAAAGAAATCTTAGTAAAAAAGTTACATAAAAATAGGTGATTATGAATGCAGAACAATTTATTACCCAGTGTTGATATAAACATAAATCCAGGTGCAGGAACCGGCTTAGCACCTTCGCTCTATATAATTTTGGCCTTGACATTTATTGCACTTTCGCCTTCAATTCTTGTAATGATTACTTCCTTTACGAGAATAATAATTGTGCTTTCTTTTACAAGAAGTGCGCTTGGCACTCAGCAAGTACCTCCAAATCAGGTACTGATAGGTTTAGCATTATTTTTGACTTTATTTATAATGCATCCGACATTTAATGAGGTAAACGAAGCTGCAATTAAGCCGTACTTAAATGGCCAAATAACAGAGGAGCAAGCATTAAAGCAAGGGATGGAGCCGATGCGTGAATTTATGCTTAAACAAACTCGCACAAGTGACCTCAATTTATTTTTGAGTTTATCAAAGGATCAGTATCAATCCGGTATCGATAATTTACCTATGAGCGTGGTAATACCCGCTTTTGCCATAAGCGAGATAAAGACGGCATTTGAGATGGGCTTTATTATTTATCTTCCATTTTTGATCATTGATATGGTAGTATCAAGTACTCTTATGTCCATGGGTATGTTTATGCTTCCTCCCGTCATGATATCCCTTCCGTTTAAAATTTTACTCTTTATATTGGTAAATGGTTGGGATATGATTATTAAATCTCTGGTTATGAGTTTTCACTAAGGAGATGTGTCAATGTGAGTCAGGAATTTGTAATGGATATGGCCCGAAAAGCGCTTTATGTTCTTCTGCAAATGAGTGCGCCGGTACTAATAATCACTTTGATCGTAGGCTTATTGGTAAGTATAATTCAGGCTACCACACAGATACAGGAACAAACAATGACCTTTATTACAAAAATACTTGCGGTTATATTTACTTTAATTATACTGGGGCCATGGATGTTGAATATAATTACAGGATATACAAGTAATTTGTTAAATAACCTTACACAATTTATTCGCTGAAAAGGTGTTAGAATTGAATAACGTTTTGAATTTATCCGGACTCATTTATTTCCTTTTGATATTTTCAAGGACAATAGGTATTACAATATTAAATCCTATTTTTAGCAGAAAAGAAATACCATATATCATTAAAATTGGAGTGTCCTTATATTTGGCTTTAATTGTTACCAACTCGGTAACGGTTAATATTGAAATTTCTAATATTGCTGTGTTGACGTTTATAATGATAAAGGAGTTTGTTATAGGGTTGATCATTGGCTTTGTAAGTTATCTTTTTTTTAATGCGCTTTATATTGCAGGTGAGTTTATTGATATGTCCATGGGTTTTGGGATAGTTAATGTCCTTGATATACAGAACAATATTCAAGTACCGATCATGGGTAATTTTATATACATACTCAGTATGTTGATTTTTCTTTCAGTTAATGGTCATTACTATTTTTTGAGCGCCGTTTTGGACAGTTACAAATATGTACCTATTGGGGTACTTGAAATCAATGAAAATTTCTTGCAATTTAGCATTAATATTTTTACACAGATTTTTGTGATTGGCTTTAAGATAAGTGCTCCTATTGTAATAACATTACTGCTGACGGACGTTGCATTAGGTATCCTATCGCGGACTGTACCTCAAATGAATGTTTTTATGGTCGGTATGCCGTTGAAGGTATTTATAGGCGTTATCACGATGATCATAGTACTTCCCATGTATATATTTTCACTTGATGCCCTGTTCAATAAGAGTTTTGACAGTATATACAATATAATCAGGATAATCGGAGGAAAGGTTTAGTGCCTTTTACGTATAATCTGCAGTTATTTTCAGAAGAAGATAAAACGGAGCCGGCGTCGCCTAAAAAACGCGAGGACCTTAAAAAAAAGGGACAGACGTATAATAGCCGTGATTTGACCATGGGAATTACATTACTGGCAGGAGTCATGTCGTTTAAATTATTGTCTGGATATATTTTTAATAATATAAATGAGGCATTGAAATTTTACTTTAATAAACTGCAGAGTACTACGCAATACTTTACTATACCGGGAATCAGCAATATATTGAAGTTTGCGGCGACAAAAATCCTTATTACCACTATGCCTCTAGCAATAATCGTATCTGTAACGGGTATTATCATAAGTATATTTCAGACCGGTTTTATCTTTACCACAAACTCTCTAAAATTTGATCTCAGTAAAATCAATCCTGCGGAAGGATTTAAACGGATATTCTCAAAGAGGTCCTTGATAGAGCTTGTAAAATCACTTTTAAAAGTCGTTTTAATCGGTTATGTAATTTATTCGTATCTATCTAAGAATTATTCAAGTTTTTATATGGTTCTTGATATGGAGACATCTCAAATTTTGGGATTTATTCTTAAGTCATTGATTGATATTGGTATGAAGGCAGGTATGGTTTTAGTGATAATAGGAGCTGCCGATTATATGTATCAGCGTTGGGACTTTGAACAAAGCATACGAATGTCCAAAGAAGAAGTAAAAGAGGAATTCAAAGAGACTGAGGGTAATCCGCAGACTAAATCCAGGATACGTGAAATCCAAAGGAAGATCTCAACGCGGAGAATGATGGAAGATATAAAAAGAGCTGAGGTTGTCATTACTAACCCTACTCATATTGCCGTAGCTCTTATGTATGATGATAATAAGAATAGTGCGCCGATAGTAATAGGAAAGGGAATGAATGATCTGGCGCAAAAAATCAAGAGAGTAGCCAAAGAAAATGACATACCCATAGTAGAAAATGTTGAATTGGCACACCTTCTATACGAAAAAACGGATATAGGTGAAGAGATACCGCCGGGACTCTATAAGGCTGTTGCTGAAATATTAGCATACATATATAGCCTCAATAAATAAGTGGGTGATCTAATTGAAGATAGGAAATATAATCGTAAGTATATTTGCGTTAAGTATTATAATCATGATAATCGTTCCTATACCAGCATTTTTGTTGGATATACTGTTGACCATGAATATAGCAATATCAATTATAATATTATTGTTATCCATTTATACCCATAACTTCAGCGATTTTTCAGTATTTCCATCCCTGCTTTTGCTTACAACACTTATGCGGCTGGGTCTTAACGTATCTTCAACAAGGCTGATACTCCAGAATGGCAATGCGGGAAAAGTAATCTCCGCTTTTGGTAATTTTGTTGTTGGTGGAAATGTTGTTGTAGGGCTCATAGTATTTTTAATTATCTTCTTGATCCAATTTATAGTAATAACCCGCGGTTCTGAAAGGGTATCGGAAGTAGCTGCAAGATTTACGTTGGACGCAATGCCAGGAAAGCAGATGGCTGTCGATGCGGATTTAAATTCGGGTCTTATTGATGATCAGGAAGCAAAGAACCGTAGAAAGTTCATACAAGATGAAGCAGACTTTTATGGGGCAATGGACGGTGCGAGTAAGTTTATAAGAGGAGACGCCATTGTGGCATTGATCATAGTGATAATAGACATAATTGCCGGACTGATTATAGGAATGGTGCAAAAAGGTATGACGTTAAATGATGCCTTCCAAACTTATACGATTCTCACTGTAGGCGACGGCCTTGTAAGTCAATTACCTGCACTGTTGATTTCAACAGCTGCGGGTTTACTTGTTACAAAATCGTCTGCAATCACAGATCTCGGAGAGGACATTGTAAAACAAATTTCAAGACAACCAATGGTATTAATATTAAGTTCTGCAACCTTGGCTGTACTTGGCTTTATGCCGTCGATTCCCAAGGTTCCCATGTTTTTAATGAGCGGTTTAATTGGATATCTCGGGTATACATTATATAACGCTCAAGAAGTGGTAAAAGGCAACGAGGCTGTTATAAGCAAAAGATCGGAGGAAATAAAAAAGCCCGATAATGTTTTTTCACTCCTTCAAATTGATCCAATTGAGATTGAGTTTGGTTATGGTATAATACCTTTAGCGGACTCTAGTCAAGGAGGCGACCTTCTTGATAGAATTGTAATGATAAGAAGGCAAATGGCCGTTGAACTTGGGATCATTGTTCCAATGATACGACTAAGGGATAATATCCAATTAAAATCCAATCAATATATTATCAAATTAAAGGGGATCGAGGTATCGCAGGGTGAAATCATGTTCGGACGATATCTCGCAATGAATCCCAGCGGAGATATAGAAATAGAAGGAATTCCAACAAAAGAACCCGCATTCGGCCTACCCGCCGTGTGGATTGATGAAAATAACAGGGAAAAGGCTGAAGCATTAGGATATACTATAGTCGACCCATCTTCCATAATTGCAACGCATCTTACATCAATTTTACGTAAACATGCATATGAAATACTCTCTAGGCAAGATGTACAGACTTTAATAGACAATATCAGAGAAAATAACACGGCTTTGGTAGATGAACTGATACCAAAGGTTATTACCCTTGGAGAGCTGCAAAAAATATTGTGTAATATATTACGTGAAGGTCTATCCATTAAAGATTTGACTACAATTCTCGAAGCAATTTCTGACAATATAAGTATCAGCAAAAATATTGATATACTGACGGAATATGTAAGACAGGCTATGAGCAGATACATAACTTCGATTTATACTGAAAACGGTAAAATAAACGTATTAGTAATTGACCAGGCCATAGAAAACAAAATAATGAATTCCATCCAACAGCTTGATAGTGGAATAATTGTAAATCTTGAACCGGATTTTATTAATAACCTTATAAAATCAATTGCTAATGATATAAATAAGTTTAACGCCTATGGCAGCCAACCGACCATTTTAACACAACCCATAGTGCGCTTTGAACTAAAGAGAATCACTGAACAAGCCATACCTGAGCTGATCGTATTATCGTATAATGAACTGACACCTGATGTTCATTTGAATATAATTGGAACTGTGAGGATATAACGATGCAGGTAAAAAAGTATATCGTGGGTGATATGCAACAAGCGGTAAGCATGATAAAAGAAGATCTCGGCAATGATGCCGTTTTACTTTCCCAAAAAAAGGTAAAGAAAAAGGGTATAAAGGGCTATTTTTCAAAGCCTGTCTTTGAAGTAATCGCCGCCGTTGAAGAAAAAAATAGCACTGCCAGCTTTAATGATGAACTTAGCATTAAAAAACTTGAATATAAAATTAATCAACTTCAAGATATGATGGCAAATGATATCAAAAACGATAATAAACATAATGAGAGTAACATTTATATTCGCAGGCTTAAAGAAAATGACATATCTGATAAAATAATAAATTCATTAAATAAAGATTTAACTTATGATACTAGTGAAGAATATTTTAACAAAATCAGCAGAAAAATGGTGACCAAATTGGGTCAGCCTGATCTGATTGATATTGGTATGGGGGAAAAACCTGCCACAATACTTTTCATAGGTCCAACAGGGGTTGGTAAAACAACCACTATAGCCAAATTGGCAACCGATCTGGTATTTAATCAAAAATACCGTGTTGCATTAGCAACTATGGATACATATCGGGTAGCGGCAGTGGACCAATTGAAGAAGTATGGCAATATACTTGGTTTATCGACTTCAGTGATAAATAGTCCATTAGAGTATTCTTCAGTTATAAGGGCATTAAATAATTATGATATAATTTTAATTGATACAGCCGGCAGAAATCATAAAGAAGAATATCAAGTCAATGAGATCAAGTCCCTGTTGAAGATGGCAAGGGTATCTAAGGTATATCTCGTGTTGAGCCTTACCTCCAAGGATAGAGATCTAATTGATATTATTAACAGATATAGCTTTATAAATAACTTCACATTACTGTTTACAAAATCAGACGAAACAACCAGTATCGGCAATATTATCAACGTATGTTATACAACTAATAAAAGAGTGTCATATGTTACTACCGGACAACGAGTGCCGGACGACATTATGGTTTTTGATCCAGTACAATATGTCAATGATATATTAAAGACATGAACTGTGAATCGCATTGTAACTTAACCGACACGATTTTCATTTATTTACACAGACCTATTTTGACCGCGTCAAACCGTGATCACGCAAAAAGAGAAAATGCCTCATACCATCAATAAATCATGTAAGGGGAGGGGCTAGATCAAATGGCAAATAAAATTAATATTGGCGATACGGTAGAAATCATATTCTATCGCAAGGCTTATATAACAAAGGTTGAAAATATCATAGACGATATGACATTTGTTGTTGGCACTCCGATCGTTCACAATTCATATGTTTATATTCCATTATATATGAACGTGATGATAAGATATATAACGAACAGTGGAATTTATCAATTCGACGGCAAAGTAATACGTAAAGAATCAAATATAATCCATTTACTGACCATAATTCAAACGGGACCAAAAGAAAACTTTCAGAGGAGAAAAAGTTATAGATTGCAAACAGCCATATTGGCAAGTTTTTTTAAACAAGATAATATCAACCAAAAATGCATAATTAAAGATATAAGTAGTGGAGGGGCAAGACTCTCCACATATTATAAATTAAATATAAATGATAGGATTATTTTAAACTTTGCTTTAAAGGGATTTGGTAATTTCAGCGTTAAGGGAATTGTTATCAGAGTTAGAAGTCATGACTTGGATTACGACGCAGGTATTTCGTTTGAGGACCTAAGCTATGCAGAGAAAGAAAAGATTGTTGGATTTGTCTTTCAGGAGCAGAGAAAATTGATACGGAAAGGCTTGATAATATAATGACAATTTTTAAAATCAGCCATAAACAAAAGAATCACTTCTCAATTAAACCGCCGATTATGGAAATAAATTTTAAAAGTGTGGAAAATGAATAGTATAATAGCAATAGGAATATCCACAGGCGGACCGAAAGCTTTACAAACCGTTATACCAAAGTTGCCGGCTGATCTGCCGGCTGCCGTATTAGTAGTACAGCATATGCCGTCCGGATTTACAAAATCTTTGGCAAATAGATTAAATGAAGTTTCCAACTTGCCGGTAAAAGAGGCGGAGAATGGAGAAAAGATCAATCCTAGAACGGTATATATAGCTCCTGGAGGATATCAAACTAAAGTCAGAATGTCAGATGAGAATTATTTTATTGTACTGAATGACGACCAACCTGTCAATGGTTTAAAACCATGCTTTGACGTCCTTCTTTCCAGTCTTGCGCAAATCAATATAAAACTTATTGTTGCCATAATGACAGGGATGGGCAATGATGGTACTAATGGCATCAGGGAATTGGACAAGAATAGCGCATATCTAATCGCTCAGGATGAAGAGACGTCGACTATATTTGGTATGCCGCGTTCTGCCATCGAAACAGGATTGATCGATATTGTGCTTCCGGTAGATAAAATAGCGGAAGAAATAGAAAGAATTGCAAGGAGGATTAAATAATGGATCTCAATCAATATCTAGGAATTTTTGTTGAGGAGAGCAAAGAACATATTGAAGAATTAAATAACAGTCTCCTGGAAATAGAAAAGAGTCCAAAGAATAAAGATTTAATAGACAGCATATTCAGGGTTTCTCATACATTAAAAGGCATGGCGGCAACCATGGGGTTTACTAAATTGGGTGAATTGACGCATAAAATGGAAGATGTATTATCCGAAGTAAGAGCAGGCAGATTAACTATAAATACAAACGTAATTGATATTTTGTTAAAATGCGCCGACATGATAACTGCTTCTGTTAATAATATAGAAATAACCGGCAGCGAAGCAAATATTGATTCATCAAAGCTAATTGCAGAACTTGAAAGCCTAATAGGCAAACCTCAAACAAATACCACGAATGCAAAAATTTCTGCTGCGGATAATTCTTCTCAGCTCAATGAATATGAAAATGACGTAATGTCAAAAGCCCTTGAAGATGGTTTCAATTGTTATAGATTGGACATATATATATCCGAAAGCTGCATACTCAAGGCTGCGCGAGCCTACGTCGTATTCAACATGTTGGAAAAATACGGGGAGATATTTAAAACCATACCATCTACGGATGACATAGAGGATGAAAAGTTCGGTAACAGTTTTACACTATTTATTATTACAAAGGAAAATCAAGATGTATTATTGGAGAATATAAATCATATCGCTGAAATTGAAAAATGTGAAATCACAGATCTGAATATTCCCATCGTAAATGATGCCGCTCCGACGGTAGAAAACAACACGCAAACGCAAGAAAATGGAAATAATACAAAAAAAATGATGGCCGCAAAAACAATCAGAGTTGATGCCAATAGGCTTGACAAATTAATGAACCTTGTCAGTGAATTGATAATCATTAAAACGAGACTTTTAAAAATACAAACCACCATACAGGACACTGAATTAAATGCTACAATAGAATACCTCGATAAAATTACAACGAATTTGAATGATGCCGTAATGAAAGTAAGAATGGTACCAATTGAACGTGTTTTTAACCGTTTTCCACGGATGGTAAGGGATTTATCACGAGAATTGAATAAGGATATCGCTTTAAAATTGTCAGGAGAGGATACGGAGGTTGACAGAGCTGTGATTGATGAAATTGGAGAACCTCTCATCCATTTAATTAGAAATTCTATAGATCATGGAATAGAAAACCCCGAAGAAAGAAAAAGAAGCGGTAAACCTGCTAAGGGCACGGTATATCTAAGATCATTTCAAGACGGAAATAATGTGGTTATTGAAGTCGAGGATGACGGCTCGGGCATTGATTTTGAAGAAGTTAAACGAAGTGCGATAGATAAAGGCCTGGTAGATATTACGAGCGCCGAAGCTTTACCTGAAAATGATATTATAAATTTTCTATTCTTACCCGGATTTTCAACATCAAAGGAAATAACAGACATTTCTGGCCGGGGGGTTGGTCTTGATGTAGTAAAAAATAAAATTGAATCTATGGGTGGTTTCATTGAAGTGATAACAAAAAAAAGTGTCGGTACAACATTTAGTATAAAATTACCGTTGACTTTATCTATAATTCAGGCGCTTTTGGTAACTTTAGGCAATGAAACTTACGCAATACCTTTAAATTCAATAAAAGAAATTATAACTATAGATAAAAAAGAAATCAAAAATATTCAGGATAATGACGTTATGATATTCAGGGGAGAAATACTGCAACTAATAAAGCTAGGCGAAGCCCTAGGCGTTCCCGATTATATCTTGCCAGAGAACGAACTTACAGTCGTTATTACTAAACATGGCAATAAATATAATGGGATTCTCGTGGATTCATTGATCGGCCAGCAGGAGATAGTGATCAAATCTCTTGGGAAATATCTGTCAAATATAAAAAGCATAGCAGGTGCAACAATTTTAGGAGACGGTGATGTTGCTCTCATAGTAGATACAAATTTTTTATTTAAATAATGGAGGATTATTAAATGCAAGAAATAAGTGAATTTGCAATTTTTTCATTGGATGACCAGGAGTATGGGATAGACATAAAAAATGTTAAAACGATAGAAAGGATCGGCAGGATAACAAGAGTACCTAGGGCCCCCGAGTTTATTGACGGCGTAATAAATTTACGCGGTGAAATTATCCCTGTTGCCGATACAAGAAAACTTCTTGGTTTTTCGTCTAAAGAAAATGATGGTGCCGCAAGAATTATAATTGTGGAGGTAAATGATTACCTTGTAGGTATGAAAGTAGATAGGGTTTATGATGTACAGGCAATAAAGCTTGAGGACATTGACAATTCAAAACAATTAATCGAAAACTTAAAAAATAGCTTCATTAAGGGAGTTATAAATTTTGACGGCCGCTTAATAACTATACTGGGAATTGAAAAAATATTTATAGCTGCATAAAATAAGGTGGTAATCAATGGATATTGATAAAATCAATTCAAATGTGCTTGATGTATTAAAAGAAATTAGTAATATTGGGTCTGGAAATGCAATAACTTCTCTGGCAGCAATCTTAGGAGAAAAAATAAATATGCAAGTGCCGCAAGTCCAGATTTTACAATTGAGCGAAGTAACAAATATACTTGGTTCTCCGGAAAATTCAGTATGCGGTATTTATTTTGATATAGTTGAAGGAATCAACGGTAACATACTTTTTATATTTCCTTTGGAATCTGTATGCTATTTAGTTGAGAAATTGATGAATAGAGCTATAAATAATGTTTATGAATTAAATGAATTGGAATTATCGGCTGTAGGTGAAATTGGGAATATACTAGCTGGATCTTATATTACTGCATTATCATCGCTGACAAAAATAAAAATAATGATTTCTACTCCGGCAGTGACAATAGACATGGCTGGTGCACTACTGAGTGTTCCCGCTATACCCTTTGGGGAAATCGGGGATAAAGTGATTTTCATACAAACAAATTTCATAGAGGGAGTACATAATATTGACGGCTATTTTTTTCTAATACCACAAATGGATTCTCTGAATAAATTGTTAAAAGCACTTGGAGTATAAAGTAATGGAAAATAATCTTATTAGAGTCGGTATGGCCGAAATGAGAACAGGATATCCGCCGGAGAGATTGACTGCAATAGGTTTGGGATCGTGCGTCGGGGTCATATTATATGATAAATATTTCACTATAGCAGGTTTGGTACATATTATATTACCTATGAGTAAGGGTAATATGGCTACACAAAATGCATGTAAATTTGCTGATACGGGCATCTGCTTTCTCTTGAACGATTTGATTAAAAGAGGTGCCAAGAGAGAAAATATTTATTCAAAAATTGCAGGCGGTTCTCAAATGTTTACACTTAAAAGCAATAATGATATGCTGAAAATTGGTGAGCGCAATATTGAGGCGGTAAAATCTACTTTGGACTTTTTAAAAATTGAAATACAGGCCGAAGACGTAGGCGGTAATTATGGACGTACAATTGATTTTGACATAGAAAGTGGTATTTTAAGGGTTAAGACTATTGGTTTTGGCGAAAAAATATTATAATTAAGGAAAGTGATTTAATGTTATATGATAATATCATATATGATAATTGTAACTATAACATGAGCCTTAGGTCCTATATAAATACTAGAACGGGTAAGCTTATAATGAAGTTGAAGTTTATTATTTCATCCATCTGTAAATTTAATTAATTCGGAAGGGTGAAATATTATGATTCAAAACAATCAAAGTACTTTATTAAAAAATTATACTGTTAGCACTTCAGAAATAAATGAGGGTTTCATAATCAAATTTTTACCTCTTGTAAAAAAAGTTGTAAATAGATTGATAATATCAGGTATACCTAAAGACGAATATGATGACTTAATCGATCAAGGCGTAATCGGTTTAATAAACGCATATTTAAATTATGACCCCGAAAAAAATGTAAAATTTGAAACTTATGCGAGCATTAGAATACGTGGTGAAATCCTAGATTATCTGCGTAGTAAGGATTGGATCCCACGTAGTCTTAGAAAAAAATTCAAAGATTTGAACAAATTGCAGGATTACTTGGGCGAATGCAATGACGTTGATACAATATGTAGTGAACTTTGTATTACTAAAACGGAATATTATAAACTCCAAACACAAATTGTTGCTTCAAATGTATCTTCACTTGATGAGATCTTAGAAAATAATTTTGTTGCTGTTTCATCTTTTGACAACATTCCCGAGAAAGAAATTATTAATAATGATGAAAAGGCGGCGCTTAAAACTGCCATAGATTCTTTAGATAAGAGAGACAAAATTGTCATCACATTATATTATTACGAAGAATTTAGTCTTAAAGATATTTCTAATGTATTAAATATCTCCGAATCGCGGGTTTCGCAAATCCATACGCGAGCATTACTAAAATTAAGACAGAAAATGGAAAAATTTTATATGTAGGTGGTATGCAATATGTCGGAAAATCACGATTATAAAATTTTGGTTGAAGCAGAAATTAAACTAAACGATTGTAAAACTAAAGCCTTCTTAAGACTTCAGGCCAATGATGAAGGTAAGCCACTTGATATTGATCTTATTAATGAGCTTATAAAACGTGTTGGCATAACTTATGGTATAAATAATAATGCAATAGAAGATATTGTTATGCATCCGCAGTTAGAAAGAGATTTTTTGATAGCTGAGGGAAAAGAACAAATCAATGGTACGGATGGGAAAATACATTATTACGCTGAAGATAATTCTGCTATGCCCAAATTATTGCCCGATGGTAAAGTCGACTATCATGACCTGGGTATCATAAATAATGTAAAGAAAGGAGATATACTGGCAAAAATAGTCCCGCCCAAAAAAGGAATCAACGGTATAGATGTATTTGGAAGAACTATTAAAGCAAGAGACGGTAAAGCCGTACTTTCTCCTATAGGTAAAAATGTGGTGTTAAATAATGATGAAATAGTATCAAAAATTGATGGGCAACTCGTTTGGATCTATGGAAAGATAAACGTGTTTCAAGTATTTGAAGTTAAAGGCGATGTAGATTATTCCATTGGTAATATAGATTTTGTAGGCTCAGTACACATACGTGGCAATGTCAATACGGGATTTAAGATAAAAGCGAAGGGTGATATCATAATTGACGGGATATTAGATTCATCCGAAATATTGTGTGAGGGGAATGTTATTGTAAGAAATGGCATCAAAGGAGGAGGCAAAGGGTTGCTTAGATGTAAGGGCAATCTGACAACGAAATACATAGAAAATTGTAAAATAGAGGCGGAAGGTTCTGTTTATTGTGAAGCAATTTTATATAGCAAGATAAGCTGCAACAGGGGAATATACGTGAATGGTAGACACAGTATGATTACAAATAGTGTGGTCAGAACAAAAAATGAGATAGTCGCCAATAATATAGGGTCGCCGATGTATGCTCCCACGGAAATAGAAGTAGGCTTTGACCCGAAAATAAAAAAACAGATCACGGATGTAAAATATACCATTGAAGAATTAAATGAAAAATTGTTGAAGATAAACAAAATAATAAATTATTTTAGGCAGACTTTAACTGGAAATATTGACGAAGAGCATAAATCATTGTACGAAAAAACTCTGCTGACACAGAAAACCATTGAAGAACAATTAGATGAATCTACCGATTCCCTTAAAAGATTGAGCAGTGAAATGGATATATCTGAAAATGCGAAAATAAAGGTTAATGATACTTTATATCAAGGTGTAAAGGTTACCATAGGATACAGTACCATTTTTATAAATCAAGATTATCATCGCGTTATTTTAAAAGAATCGGACAACTCTCAAATAGTTTTCTTTCCAATTTAACGATTTTATGATGGAAGTGAAATTTATGCCGATAGAAAATTTAAATCTGCAGATTTTAATTCCTAAAGTAAATGAAGTAGAAACTTATCATAATGCCTTGAAGAATATTAATGAGAACATTAAAGCCTCGGAAGTAATCTCAATCACATACAATATGGACAATTCCTTTAAGAAAGTTCACTCCGATGGTAATGTTGCAAGGAATGATATGTTGATTAATAACAGTGCCAATGGGAAGAAAGAAAAATACAAATATCAGCGTAAAAATACAAGCAATGCGTTAAAGCATGCGGAAGATGATGATATTTTTAATGGAATAGGTGCAAATATTAATATTAAAGTGTAATAGTCAAGGCAATTGTATCTAAAGGACTTATTTTTTAAATAATAATTGATTACTGTAAGGCTTTATGATATATTATATGAGTAAAATATTACACACGCCTTTAAACTTCAATGGCTGCCTGAACAGGTTACTTGAAGCGATGAAAAGGCGGAGGCTAAAACCAAAGGGAGGATTTAAATGTCAGTTATTTCTATGAAGCAACTACTGGAAGCAGGTGTTCATTTCGGACATCAGACAAGACGATGGAACCCTAAAATGCGTGATTATATATATACAGAACGGAATGGTATATATATAATAGATTTGCAGAAGACGGTCAAAAAGATTGATGAGGCATATTCTTTTGTGAGAGAGCTTGCCGAAAATAATGGTACCATATTATTTGTAGGAACAAAAAAACAGGCGCAAGAATCAATAAAAGATGAAGCAGAAAGATGCAACATGTATTATGTAAACGAGCGTTGGCTTGGAGGCATGTTAACAAATTTCAAGACTATAAGGTCTAGGGTTCATAGGTTAGTGGAACTTGAAAAGATGGAAGAAGAAGGGCGCTTTCAAGTTTTACCCAAGAAGGAAGTAACGCGTCTTATGAAGGAAAAAGAAAAACTACAAAAATATCTTGGCGGAATCAAAGAAATGGATAAACTTCCTGATGCTATTTTTGTTGTTGATTCACGCAAAGAAAAGATAGCGGTCAAAGAAGCACATAATTTGAGTATACCGATAATTGGCATCGTCGATACAAATTGTGATCCTGACGAAATTGATTATCCTATACCGGGGAATGATGATGCAATAAGAGCTGTAAAGTTAATAACTTCTAAAATTACCGATGCCGTGCTTGAAGGCAAACAAGGAGTACAAATGCAGGTCACCGAATAAATTATTAAAGGGTAAGGGTTTTATATCCTTACCCTTAAAATTGGAAGGGAAGGAAAATAAATGAATATAACACCAGATATGGTAAAAGAGCTGCGCCAAAGAACTGGCTCCGGAATCATGGATTGCAAAAAAGCCCTACAGGATGCGGATGGAGATATAGAAAGGGCAATAGATCTGTTAAGGGAACGCGGATTGTCTGCCGCGGCAAAAAAAGCAGGGAGAATAGCCTCCGAAGGAATCATTGAATCATATATACACGGAGAGGGTAGAATTGGTGTTTTACTTGAAATAAATTGTGAGACGGATTTTGTTGCAAGAAATAGTGAATTTAAAAATTTTGCACATGAAGTTGCCATGCAGATCGCTGCCGCCAATCCACCATATGTAAAGCGGGAAGACGTACCGGAACATATTCTACAAAAAGAAAAAGAAATTATAAAGACGCAGATTATTAATGAAGGCAAGCCGGCAAATATTGCCGAAAAGATTGTGGAAGGGCGTATTGAAAAATATTATAAAGAGAATTGTCTATTAGAACAGCCCTATATAAGAAATACAGATATGACGGTCGAAGACCTGCTTAGGGAAATGATAACGAAATTAGGTGAAAATCTTGTAATAAGAAGATTTGTAAGGTACGAGGTTGGAGAGGGCCTTGGTGAGAATGAATAGAAGGGAACACTTTGTGTTCTCTTTTTTAAAATCATAAGCTGAGGAGGAAAAATTTATGAGTTTGGTATATAATAGAATCATATTAAAAATATCGGGTGAAGCTTTAGCAGGAAGCAATAACTTTGGTATCAATTTTGACTTCGTCAACACGGTGTGTGATCAAATTAAAGAAGTAAAGGAACTGGGGGTGGAGATGGGGATAGTAGTCGGCGGAGGTAATATCTGGAGAGGACGCAATGGCTTAAATATGGATCGCACTACCGCGGACCATATGGGGATGTTGGCAACAGTCATAAATGCGCTGGCATTGCAAGACGCTCTGGAAAGCAGAGGAGTACCTACACGTGTGCAAACTGCCATTGAAATGCGGCAAATTGCGGAACCGTATATCAGGCGCAGGGCGATCAGACACCTCGAGAAGGGAAGAATAGTTATATTTGCCGCAGGTACAGGAAACCCATTTTTTTCGACTGATACTACGGCGGCTTTACGCGCGGCAGAAATAGACGCCGAAGCTATACTTCTTGCCAAAAGGGTTGACGGTATATATGATTCAGACCCTATGTTAAACCAAAACGCAAAAAAATTTGACAAATTATCATATATAGATATATTAAATATGAATCTTGGTGTTATGGATTCTACGGCAACATCTCTTTGCATGGACAATAAAATACCAATAATAGTATTCGATCTGACTCAACCGGATGTTAACAACATTAAACGGATTCTGATTGGAGAAAATATTGGTACAGTTGTAAGGGAGGAGTAAATATGGATAATGAGTTAATAAAACAAACTGAAACCAAAATGAAAAAAGTAATAGAGGATTTTAAAAGTGATTTATCTACTATAAGGGCGGGTAAAGCGAGCGTAGGTATTCTGGAGAGAATTAAAGTTGAATACTATGGGGCAAAGTTACCTATTAATCAGGTTGCGAACGTATCAGTGCCCGAACCTAAGGTTTTGTTGATACAACCTTGGGATATGTCAATTACGGCAGAAATTGAAAAAACCATTAGAAATTCAGATTTAGGAATCAATCCGGTAAACGACGGCAAAAACATTAGATTAGTATTTCCAGATCTAACGGAAGAGCGAAGAAAATCTCTTGCTAAAACTGTAAAAAAAATAGGTGAAGAAAAGAAAATTGCAATAAGAAATATTAGACGTGATTATATTGATGAAATTAAGAAGTTAGAAAAAGCATCCAAAATAACGGAAGATGAGATGTATGAACGCGAGGAACAAATACAAAAAACCACAGATAAATACATTGAAGAAGTAAATAATTTAATGACCTTAAAAGAACATGATATCATGGAAATATAGTTAAACTTGAGGTGATTTATTGAAATCATACGCTGAAATTAATAATAGCAGTTATGATCTTGCCGTTCCTAATCACATTGCTATAATAATGGATGGAAATGGAAGGTGGGCCTTGAGAAATGACGTCAATCGGACCCAAGGACATATAAAAGGTATAGAAACTTTAAAAAACGTAATTACAGAGTGTACAAAAATGGGTGTGAAAGTCTTAACACTATTTGCTTTTTCAACTGAAAACTGGAAACGGCCTAAAGAAGAAGTAGAATTTTTACTGTATCTCCTGATATATTACCTAAAAAATGAAGTCTCTGAATTAAATGAAAATAATATAAAATTAAATATTGTCGGCAGAATCAATGAATTACCTGACAATGTTATTGATGAAATACATAAAACAACAAACTCAACCAAGGATAATAACGGGTTAACATTAAATATAGCAGTAAATTACGGCGGTAGGGCAGAAATTATTGATGCCGTCAATAAGATCATTGACTCAAAAATAGAAAAAATAGACGAAACTAATTTTAAAGATTTCTTATATTTTAGCGATGTATCCTATCCTGATTTGATAATTAGGACAGGAGGGGAATTTAGGATAAGTAATTTTTTGTTATGGGAAATGGCATATTCAGAACTGTATTTCACCAATGTATTGTGGCCGGATTTCACTAAGGAAGACCTATATAAAGCTATATACAATTATTCTTTGAGAGAAAGAAGATATGGCGGACTATGAATCAAATGACAAGTAGACTTATAAGCACTGCGATAGGTCTTCCTTTAGCTATTTTTTTAATTATTGTGGGTGGAAATATATTCAATTTATTTGTTTTATTAATAGCAATGATCGCATTATATGAATTTTATGATGCATTAAAACATAAAGGTTTTGAACCTGTGAGTTATATTGGATATTTTTTTGTCGGGGTTTTATTTTTAATCTTGACGATAGACATATCTCTAATCCCAATATATATATTTTTTTTGATTATAGCGTATTTAACAATAATGTTATTCTTTGGATTAAGTATTGAAGATGTATCTTTGTCTATATTAGGAATACTTTATGTGGGAATGCTGTTTGGAACTATTATTTTGTTAAGGCAAAGCAATTATGGTAAAATAGTGACTTTTTATCTCTTGATATTATCTTGGGGAACTGATACGTTTGCATTTTTTATAGGTAAACTCATTGGTAAACATAAGCTGATTCCCCAGGTGAGCCCTAATAAAACTTTAGAAGGTGCTATCGGAGGACTTATTATATCCGCTTTATTATCGGTCATTTATATTGTCATATTAGATTTGGATAATATATTTATACCGAATATTTTTATTTTGTATATAATCGGCTTGTTGGGCAGCATGTTTTCCCAACTTGGAGATCTTGCCGCATCTGCTATTAAAAGAAGCTGTAATATAAAGGATTTTGGGAATATTATACCTGGCCATGGCGGTATACTTGATAGATTTGATGGATTAATTTTTGTATCCTCATATTTATATACGCTTTTATTTATATATAATAGATTTATGTTTAGGTGAAAATGCAGAATAGAGGTGGTAATATGAAGAATGTAATTGTGTTGGGGTCTACAGGTGTAATTGGCCGCTTGACAATGGATGTATTAAGACAGAATACTGATAAATACAGACTTGTAGGTATCTCCGCTAAAAGCAATATAAGAACTTTAATAAATCAAATAGATGAATTCAAACCCTCGGCAGTACATGTTTTTGATGGATCTGATAAAAATGTAAGTATGATAAAAGAGACTTGTAAAGATATAGAAATATATTGCGGTAATCCAGGTATATATGAGTTATTGGATAGGGACTGTGATGTTGTCGTAAATGCAATATCTGGATTTGCCGGTTTAATACCTTCTCTGGAATCGTTAAAAAGAGGCATGAGATTAGCTTTGGCAAATAAGGAGAGCATGGTGGTAGCCGGCAGTTTGATGAAAGATTACGAAAAAAAATATAAGGCGCAAATTTTACCGGTGGATAGTGAACATTCGGCCATATTTCAATGCATAGACACGCATGATGCATATGTAAAAAAGGTTATATTGACTGCATCTGGAGGACCGTTCAGAGGGAAAAATAAGGAACAATTGAAAAAAGTCACACTGGAGGATGCTTTAAAACATCCGACTTGGAAAATGGGTGATAGAATAACAATCGATTCAGCAACGCTCATTAATAAGGGAATGGAAATAATTGAAGCAAGATGGCTTTTCGGCTTAAAAAATGATCAAATAGATGTTATAATTCACCCGCAAAGCATAGTACATTCTATGGTTCAGTTTGTTGATAACAGTTATATCGGATTGATGAGTGTCCCGGATATGAGAATGCCAATAGCATATGCTTTATCATACCCATATCGTATATCGAATGACAGCGATCAATTGCATCTGCCTAACCTCGAGCTTACGTTTGAAAAAGTTGATCTCGAAACATTTGAAGCAATAAAATTAGCATATAATGTTATGAATGCAGGCGGTACTTATCCGGCTATATTTAATTCAGCAGATGAAATTGCGGTTGATGCATTTTTGAATAAAAAAATCGGCTTTTTAGATATAATAGATGTAGTTAAATATACTTTAGACAAACATCAAAATATTGAGGAACCATCATTACAAGATATTATTGATGCAAATAGCTGGGGAATGAGTGCTGCATCGCAATATATCGATCATCTAAATTATAGATAGGTTGGTGAATGGTTTTGTTTACTGTCATTATTTCTCTGATCGTCTTTGCCGTATTGATTGTTATACATGAATTCGGCCATTTTGTAGTGGCGAAAGTTACGGGGGTAAAAGTGATTGAATTTTCTGTGGGAATGGGTCCCTTATTATTAAGCAAAGATTATAAGGATACACAGTATTCATTGAGGTTACTGCCTATCGGTGGATACTGTCAAATGTATGGTGAGGAAGGTCAAAACAAAGGAGAAGGAAGCTTTTCTGAAAAATCTCCCGTTGCTCGGTTAATGGTAATTTTGGCGGGCCCACTAATGAACTTATTGTTATCCTGGATTCTCTTCATAATAATTGGTACGTCTATAGGTGTGCCTACTACCACGATCGATAATATTATGAATAACTATCCGGCGGCAAAATCCGGAATGAAATCCGGAGATGAAATTATATATATCAATGATAAAAAAATCAATGATTGGACTGAAATGTCTCAAATCATATCTCAAACTGACAGTGAAATGAATTTATCTGTTCGCAGAGATGGTAGATTGATCCATTTGGCTATAAAACCAATATATGACAAAGAAACTAAAAGAAATATAATTGGTATTGAACCGGTATTATCACGCAATCTTTTTGTTTCATCAAAGTGGGGGATATTGCAGGTCTATGATGTATCAAAGGCAATAATAACGGCACTGGGTACCTTGTTGCTGAAAGGTTTTAACTTAAATGGTTTTACCGGGCCGGTTGGTACAATGAATATCATTGGTAAAGTTGCAAAGACCGGCGTTATAAATCTCATGAACCTTTCTGCAATTATAAGTATTAACCTTGGAGTCTTCAACCTTATACCTATACCTGCCCTTGACGGCAGCAGAATATTTTTTATTTTAATTGAAATGTTACGCGGTAGACCTATAGAACCTGAAAGAGAAAATACCATACATTTTATTGGTCTCATCTTATTGCTGGCATTTTCCGCCTTGATAACATATAAAGATATAATTAATTTAAGCAGGTGAGAATATGGATAGAGTATACACAAAAGAGGTAGGTATTGGAAATGTCTTTATTGGAAAATATCATAATGTGGCAATTCAATCAATGGCGAATACCAATACGCGAGATATTAAGGCTACAGTAGAGCAGATCAATAGATTGGCCGGTATCGGATGTGATATAATACGTGTAGCCGTTCCTGATATGGATGCTGCTAAAGCTTTGAAACAAATCAAAGCAAATATTGATATCCCTTTAGTCGCCGATATTCATTTTAATTATAAACTAGCTATTGCATCGATAGAAAACGGTGCTGATAAAATAAGAATAAACCCAGGCAATATCGGCGGTGAGCAAAAAATCAGCGAAATTATCAAATGTGCCAAAGAATATAATATTCCAATAAGAATTGGAGTAAATTCCGGTTCTTTAAAACAAAATGTATTAGCAAAATATAAAGGTAAGATACCGGATGCGATGGTTGCAAGTGCTACTGAGTATATCAACATGTTTAATAATTTGGGGTTTGATAATATAGTTATTTCTCTAAAATCCAGCGATGTGGTCACAACAATTGACAGTTATGAAAAGTTTTCTAAAAAATATAGTTATCCCCTACACATAGGAGTTACTGAAGCGGGTTCTTTGCTTAACGGTGCAATCAAATCATCGGTAGGAATCGGCAAGCTCTTATCTGAAGGAATCGGCGATACGATCAGAGTTTCATTGACAGCTGATCCTGCGGAAGAAATTAAAATTGCTGCGTACCTGCTAAGGTCATTAAACATGATGAATAAGGGCATAGAAATTATTTCATGTCCCACATGCGGAAGGTGTAATATTGACATAATCGGATTGACCAAGGAGTTAGAAAATAAACTTCCGTCGACCAACAAACTTATAAAGGTGGCCGTAATGGGCTGCGCTGTTAACGGTCCCGGTGAAGCGAAAGACGCCGACATAGGCATAGCCGGCGGTCATAATGAAGCCCTATTATTTCGGAAGGGTAATATAGTACGAAAAATTTCTGAGGATAACATTGTAGAAACCTTATTGGAAGAAATAAATAATTTAATCGAGGAGGACTGCAGGCATGATGATAAGTGCCTTGATTCCTGCATTTAATGAAGAAAAAACAATAGGAAATGTCATTTCTGTCTTGAAAAGCTGTAAAAAAATTGATGAAATATTGGTAATAAACGATGGCTCTGAAGACGACACTTCTGATATAGCTAAATCGTATAATATAGAAGTGATTGATTTGGAATGCAATTTAGGCAAGGGTGGAGCAATTTGTAAAGGATTGGAAGTGTCAAAGGGAGATATTATGCTAATACTGGATGCAGATTTGATTGGATTAAAGCAAAAACACATATATGACTTGATAAATCCGATAATTTACGACAATGTAGATATGACAACTGGTATTTTTGCTAACGGCAGAATAACCACCGATATTGCCCAAAAGTTTGCACCTTTTTTGTCTGGACAAAGAGCGATTAAAAAATATATCCTTGACGATATCAATAATCTGGAAATCACCAGATATGGCTTCGAAATTGCTCTTACCAGATATTGTGATAAACATGATGTAGTAGTGCAAGAGGTGCCCTTAAACAACCTCACGCACATTATGAAGGAAGAAAAAATGGGATTATATAAAGGTGCAAGAGCTCGATTAAAGATGTATATGGATATAGTAAAAACTTTTAGCAGCAATAATTCATAGGATGGCAGACATGGATAATACAAAAATTATTCCAAATTTAAAAAGTTCAATAGAAAATATATTTGTATGGCCTAAGAGCAGGAAAATTAAAATAGTGTTAAAGTCTAATAATCTGATTGGCAAAGATTTATTGGACAATTACTATTCTTTTTTTTGTAGTCAATTTAATGATGTTGCTGATATCGAGATGAAGGTATCTTATGATATCAATAATTTTGATTTTGGCAAGGTGATGCAGCAATACTGGGATAATATTGTGTTTTATGTCAGCAAATATTATCCAGCTTTGTTAGGATGGTTTATAGTATGTGACTGGGAGTATAATGAAAAATACTTGAATATTTTTGCTCATGATGAAACCGGCTACAATATATTAATGGATAAGCATATAGGAGATTATATTGAAAATCTTATAAAGGAAGAACTTCATTTTAATTGTATCGTAAATTTAATGCTATTAGATAGACCCATGGATAACTTGCAAAAGGATGTCAACAATGATGCACAATTGATCAATGAGATATTAATGCAAAAGAAAGATAAAGACTCGACGGTCACGTGCAGCAACGGCAGTGAGGTTATTACAGGTAAGGTTATTAACGTCAAGCCGCAGCAAATTTGCAATGTAATGCAGGATTCAGGCAGAATTGTATTGGCGGGTAAAATCTTGGAGATAGAACAGCGAAAGCTGAATAATGGTAAGATATTAACTAAATTTGATATAACCGATTTTACTGATTCCATCAGTTGTAAGTATTATGGATTATCCAATGAGCATATGGAAGATTTAACAGCAGGAGAGTGGATTATCGTAAAGGGTGATATTCAATACGATAAGTACGACAAAGACACTTGCCTAATAGTTTATGATATTAATAGAACATCTCATATTGAGCGCACCGACACTTCGACAAATAAACGGGTGGAATTGCATCTTCATACCCAGATGAGCGCAATGGATGGCGTATGTTCTGTAAAAGATTATATCGAGACTGCACATCGGTGGGGTCACAATGCAATTGCTGTCACTGACCATGGCGTTGTACAATCGTACCCCGAAGCCTATAAGGCATCGACGGATTATGGTATGAAGGTTATTTATGGAGTTGAAGCCTATATAGTAGATGATACGGCTGATATAATACCCAATGCTGACGATAGCCGGCTTAGCGGTACATTTGTAGTAGTTGACATCGAGACCACCGGTTTATCTCCAAACAACGATGAGATAATTGAAATAGGTGCGGTCAAAGTAAACAATTTTAAAGTGGTTGAAAAATTCGATACTTTTGTAAAACCATTAAAACCTATACCTTATAACATTACGAAATTGACCGGCATAAGCAATGACATGGTTCAGGATGCTCCCTCATCGGACACGGCCATTAAAATGTTTAAAGAATTTGCGGCCGACGATATATTGGTTGCACATAATGCCGGCTTTGATATTTCATTTTTAAGAAAATCCGCAAAAAAATGCAGGCTTGGACTAACGGAGGTCATTATAGATACTCTCGTCTTGTCAAGGCTTTTGTTGCCTGGTTTAAAAAATTATAAGCTGGATACGATTACAAAACATCTGAATATCGTTCTTGAAAATCATCATAGGGCTTCTGATGACGCAGAAGCTACGGCCTATATTCTCATAAAATGTTTACAGCTTATGACGGATAATGATATAGAAACGTTGGCTGATATTAATAACCGCTATACTATAAAAAAGGATATCAGCAATTTATATATTTATCATTGTACAATTTTAGTCAGAAATCAGGATGGAATAAGGGATTTATATAAACTAATATCGCAATCACATTTAAATTATTTTTATAGAAAACCAAGGATACCAAAAAGTTTGTTATATAAATCTAGAAAAAATCTTTTGATCGGTTCTGCATGCGCAGCCGGCGAAATCTACAAGGCAATACTTGAAGGGGCAGAAGAAAAAAAAATCCAAAGGTTGCTTTCACTCTATGATTATTTGGAAATCATGCCCTTAAAAAATAATGCATTTTTAATAGAGGAAAACAAGGTGAAGGATGCGGATGAACTTAAAATCATAAATAAAAAGATTTATGAACTCGGCAGAAGATATAACAAATTAGTAGTAGCTACGAGTGACGCACATTTTATTGATCCCGAAAATGAAATACTTAGGAAAATTATACTTACCGAAAACGGATTTAACAATGGAGATACAAATTCGGGACTATATCTGAAAACAACAGATGAAATGCTCGATGAGTTCAGCTATCTTGGAGAAAATGTTGCATATGAGGTTGTGGTGGAAAACACAAACAAAGTAGCCGATATGATAGAAGATGGGATCAAGCCTATACCAGATGGTACTTATCCTCCCGTTATCGAGGGTTCTGATAATGAGCTTGTGACAAAAGTATACGATAGAGCGCGTGAAATCTATGGTGACCCGCTTCCCAAAATTGTTAAGGATAGGATAGAAAAGGAGCTTAACTCAATTGTCAACAATGGTTATTCCGTTCTGTACATTATTGCAGAAAAACTTGTCAATAAATCTTTGAGTGACGGTTATTTAGTAGGTTCAAGGGGGTCTGTTGGATCTTCGTTGGCTGCAACATTCAGCGGAATTACCGAAGTTAATCCGCTGCCGCCTCACTATATTTGCCCGACGTGTAAATACAGTGAATTTTCCTCCCCGGATGATATCGTAAATGATATTGATACGGGTGTAGATCTGCCTGATAAAATCTGCCCCGTGTGTGGCGGGAAGTTAGACAAAAATGGTTTTGATATACCTTTTGAAGTATTTCTTGGTTTTAATGGTGATAAGGAGCCGGATATTGATCTGAATTTTTCAGGGGAATATCAGCCTTCCGCACATAAATATACCGAAGAGCTTTTCGGAACGGGTCATGTTTTTAGGGCAGGAACCATTGGCGCATTGGCAGAAAAAACTGCTTATGGCTATGTTAAAGGTTATATGGATAAGAAGGGAATAACACCGAGAAACGCTGAAATAAAACGCCTTGTCAACAGTTTAACCGGTATAAAACGTACAACAGGGCAACATCCCGGTGGCGTTATGATTGTTCCAAAAGATAAAGAAATTTATGAGTTCACGCCGATACAGCATCCAGCCGATGATAAAAACTCCGATGTGATAACCACTCATTTTGATTATCATTCAATCAGTGGAAGGTTGCTTAAATTGGACATATTAGGTCATGATGACCCTACAATGTTGAGAATGTTGCAGGATTTGACGGGATTAAATCCAAAAGATGTTCCGCTGGATGATAAAGATACAATGTCCCTGTTCTCTGATATAAGTGCTCTCAACCTTGATGCCGAGGATTTAAATACATCGGTTGGTACTATTGGTTTACCTGAATTTGGTACAAAATTCGTAAGGCAAATGTTGGAGGACACCCGGCCCAAAACCTTTAGTGAATTGATAAGAATAAGCGGCCTTTCACACGGAACAGATGTTTGGCTCAATAATGCACAGGATATAATAAAAAATGGCCTGGCCACATTAAAAGAAGTCATCTGCACACGGGATGATATAATGCTATATCTCTTGAAAGCTGGAGTAGAGCCCCTGACGTCTTTTAAAATAATGGAAAGCGTCCGCAAAGGGCGCGGTTTAAAAGACAATGACATAGCGACAATGAAATCTCATAATGTTCCGGATTGGTTCATTGAATCATGTAAAAAGATAAAATATATGTTTCCCAAAGCTCATGCTTGCGCATATGTTATAATGGCGTTTCGAATAGCATATTATAAAGTCCATTATCCAAAAGAATTTTATGCTGCATATTTTACGGTAAGAGCTGATGATTTTGATGCCACTATAGCATTGAAATCCAAAGAAGACATAGCAAATAAAATGACTGAAGTATCAAAGGCCGGTAATAAAGCCACATCAAAGGAAAAAGGATTGTTTACCATATTAGAAGTAATTCTTGAAATGAATAAAAGGGGAATAAAATTTTTGCCTGTTGATTTGTACGAATCGGATGCCGCAAAATTCATTATTAAAGATAAAGGCATATTGTTACCTTTTAACTCTATCCCAGGCATAGGCATTGCCGCTTCAAAAAATATAGTAAATGCCAGGGAAGATGGAAAGTTCATCTCCATCGAGGATTTTAGAATGAGGACAAAGGTGTCTAAGACAGTAATTGAGCTTCTGGAAAACAACGGTATTTTTAATAATATGCCAAGGACAAATCAAATATCTTTGTTTTCAGGTTTTTAATATATTTTGTGACAAAAGATATCTTGTACTAAACAATATATTATGTTACAATGAATATGCAAATTATTAAGCGGCATTTAGAGAGTGGGGAAACCCACTCTCTAATATTTATATTTGATATAAGACGGTGATGCTTTTATGAACAAAAATAACATTGTGAACCTTGTTACTGAATTCTCAACACCCATCGTCGAAGAGATGGGATATAAACTCATTAAAATCGAATATATCAAAGAAAATAATACTTGGATTTTGCGTATTTATATTGATAAAAAAGGTGGAATTACAATTGAAGATTGTGAACATGTCAGCAATACCATAGGTGACAGGTTAGATGAACTGGATGTTATACCGCAGCGATATTGTTTGGAAGTTTCGTCGGCGGGAGAACGAGAGCTGCAGAATGTTGAAGATATAAAAATGCATTTAAATGAAAACTCTATTGTAAAATTAATTAATGGTGATTTGATAGAGGGAATCTTAAATAATGCTGAAGATAATATCATATATCTGAGTGTCGGAGATAATATAAAGGCCATTCAAATGGAGAACATAAAAAAAATAAAACTAAAATTCATATTTTAGGAGGAGTAGGGTAATGGATGGAGAGTTGATTTCAGCCTTAAATGAGATAGAAAGAGAAAAGGGAATATCGAAAGATATCATGTTCGACGCACTTGAAACTGCCTTGCTTTCTGCTTTTAAAAAAAATTTTGGGACAACGCAAAATGTCAAAGTTGAAATTGACAGGGAAACGGGTAAGGTATTTGTCTATGTTGAAAAGGTTGTTGTTGAAGAAATCAATGATGGGGACAGCGAAATTTCTATACAGGAGGCAAATATTATAAACCCCAAATTTAGAATAGGCGATATTGTCCGTTTGGAAGTTACACCAAAAAGCTTTGGAAGAATAGCTGCTCAGACAGCAAAGCAAATAGTAACACAGAGAATAAGAGAAGCAGAAAGAGATATGATGTATAAATACTATATCAATAAAGAAAATGACATCGTCTCCGGAATTGTAGAAAAAATAGATAAGAAAAACATCTTGGTTGATTTGGGAAATGCAGAAACCGTAATGCCTCTGACTGAAAAACTGCCAAACGAGACTCTAAAACAAGGAGATAAAATCAAATTATACGTGGTTGAGGTTAAAAAGACAACTAAAGGACCACAGATTGTAGTATCAAGAACACACCCGGGATTGGTAAAAAGATTGTTTGAGAAAGAAGTACCTGAAATCTATGATGGCACCATTGAAATAAAAAGCATAGCCCGTGAAGCAGGTTCCCGAACCAAAATTGCCGTCTACTCCAATGACAAAAATGTCGATAGCGTAGGGGCCTGTGTTGGATTTAAAGGTAATAGGGTACAATCTGTAGTAGATGAACTTAATGGTGAAAAAATAGATATCGTAAAATGGAGTTCAGAAACCAAAGAATATGTTGCAGCTTCATTAAGCCCCGCAAAAGTTTTATCCGTAGAAATTAATAATACGGAAAAAATCGCCAAAGTATTAGTGCCGTCATATCAGCTCTCACTGGCCATAGGGAAAGAAGGGCAAAATGCCAGATTGGCTGCTAAGCTTACTGGTTGGAAAATTGATATTTCAGGAACTAATGTAGAAAGCGGTGACGGAGAACAGCAATGAAAAAAATACCAAAGCGGATGTGTATTAACTGCCAACAAATGTATCCAAAAACTGAATTGATCAGGGTAGTAAGAAAAGCGAATGATGGGGTTATAACAATCGACAAATCAGGTAAAATATCAGGTAAAGGTGCTTATATGTGCCATAATAGTGAATGCATTAAAGACATTATAAAAAGCAACAAATTGGAGCGCTATCTTGGCAAAATTCCAGATGAAATATATGAGGAACTTGAGAAAATGTTGGTAGAGTATAATGGATAATATGGTATATAATTATATTGGACTCATGTATAAGGCCAATAAAATTATAATCGGATTTGACGACTTTAAATATTTAAATATGAAAAAAAGATTATATCTAGTTTTATATGCACAGGATACATCAGAAAAACTCAAAAATAAAATTATGCATTTAAGCTCATTATCTAACACTATTTGCCGTGAATACGGTTTAAAATATGAGTTTGGCAAGTCAATCGGCAAGAATAAGGAGGTTGCAGTCATTTCAATTAAAGATAAGGGAGTCGCAACAAGATTAATAGAGTTAATTGGGGGTGAATTTATTGGGGAAAATGCGAGTTTATGAACTTTCGAAAGAGCTTGGTATACCCAGTAAAAATCTAATAAATCAATTATCCGAACTAGGCATAAATGTAAAAAATCACATGAGCACTTTGGAAGATACAGAAGTTGAAATGCTCAAGAACCTTTTTAATGCAAACAAAAATGAGACGGCATCTGATGTCGATAAGAATACAGCGAATACTGGAGAAACAATGCAGAATAAAAAAAACAGTAAAAAACGTGTTAACAATAGTTCGGGCAAAAGATCAAAAAGTAATAGGCCAAAAAACAATAATTCAAAAAAAAATATCAAGGATAATAAACCTAAACCAATCAAAAAAATTAAGATATCGTCAACTATATCAATCAAGGATTATTCATTACTAACTGGGATTAAAGTCAATGAAATATTGAAATATCTTCTTTCTCTTGGTGTAAGTTCCAATATTAATGGTGATATAGATTTTGAAGCTGCTTCTAAGGTTGGTAATAAATACGGAATTGAAGTAGAGATGGAAGAGGTCCAGGATATAGAGACAAAGTATCTCACCGAGCAGCCAGATAATGAGACAGATTTGGAACCGCGGCCGCCGGTTATAACGGTGATGGGTCACGTTGATCATGGAAAAACAACACTTCTTGACGCCATCAGAAAAACGAATGTAACATCCAGTGAAGCAGGTGGTATAACTCAGCATATAGGTGCATATACCGTTGAATTGAATAACAAAAAAATAGTTTTTTTAGATACTCCCGGTCATGAAGCTTTTACTTCGATGAGAGCCAGAGGTGCTCAGGTCACTGATATTGTAATACTGGTGGTTGCAGCAGACGATGGCGTTATGCCTCAAACGATAGAAGCAATAAATCACGCAAAAGCGGCAAATGTTCCAATAATCGTTGCAATCAATAAAATTGATAAACCCAACGCAAACCCTGATCGTGTAAAGCAAGAACTTGTTGAATATGGCCTAGTACCCGAAGAATGGGGGGGAGACACCGTATATGTACCCGTATCAGCATTAAAAAAACAGGGGATAAGCGAATTGCTTGAAATGATATTATTGATAGCAGATCTCCTTAACTTAAAAGCTAACCCGCACAAGAATGCGATGGGTACAGTTATCGAAGCCAGATTGGATAAAGGTATGGGCCCGGTGACCACCGTATTGGTCCAAAATGGAACTTTGAACATTGGAGATATAGTAATTTGCGGTACGACTTTTGGAAAGGTCAGAGCTTTAATAGATGACAAGGGACGCAGGATAAAAAGGGCTACTCCTTCAATACCCGTAAGTGTTTTGGGTCTCTCAGACGTTCCCGATGTGGGTAATAAATTCAATGTAGTTTCGGATGAAAAGATTGCCAAAGAAATCTCTGATCATAGAAAAGATAACCTCCGGCAGGAACAATTTAGTTATACTAACAAGATCTCTATCGATCAATTGTTTGACCAGATTCAAGAGGGAAAAATCAAAGATTTTAACATTGTACTAAAGGGTGACGTTCAAGGTACAGTTGAAGCAATAAAACAATCCTTATCTGGGTTCAGTAATGAGGAAGTAAGAGTTAATATCATCCACAACGGAGTGGGGATTATCTCAGAGACCGATGTAATGCTTGCATCCGCTTCAAATGCAATCGTCATAGGATTTAATGTGACCGCAGATGCTAATGCCAGATTATTAGCTACTAAAGAAAACGTAGAGATAAGGACATACAGAATAATATACGAACTGTTGGATGAAATAAAATCGGCAATGAAAGGTATGCTTGCACCGGTAATAAAAGAAGTTATTCTAGGACGAGTAAACGTAAGACAAGTTTTCAAGGTTCCCGGTGTTGGTACGGTCGCCGGGTGTTACGTTCTTGATGGAAAAGTAACAAGAACTGCCAATGTCAGGATCATAAGAAACGGTGCCATTATCAATGAAGACAAAATCTCATCCTTAAAGAGATTTAAGGATGATGCCAAAGAAGTTGCACAAGGTTATGAATGCGGCATAGGTTTGGAACATTTTAACGATATCAAGGTAGAGGATATATTTGAAATCTATACATTTGAGGAAATTCCGCAATGATTTGAAGGGTGGATTACTATATGGGAGTAAAAAACGAAAGAGTCGCCGAGGAAGTAAAGAGATACGTTGGTTCGATTATAAAAAATGAGCTAAAGGATCCGCGTATATCCGAAATTTGCAGCGTTACCCGCGTTGAACTTAGCAATGACCTCAGATATGCAAAAATTTATATAAGTATATATGGAAACGATGAAATAAAATCAAACACATTATCCGGTCTTAAAAATGCTACGGGGTTTGTCAGAAGGGAACTATCTAAAAAAATAAAAATAAGATATATCCCCGAAATAAATTTTGTACTGGATGAATCAATAGAGAATGGAATACGCATATCAAAGATGATTGAGGAACTGAAGGGGAGTAAAAATGTTAATAAATGAAATCCTTACTATAATTAAATCATCACAGAAGATCATAATTTCATCACACACCATGCCTGATGGTGACTGCATTGGCAGTTCGTTGGCACTTTATATTGCCTTGAAGGGAATGGGAAAGGATGCATATATTATACTTGACGATGACATACCCGAGCAATATAAATTTTTACCTCATTGTCAAGAGATATTGCATCCCGAATCATTTCAAAGTAATGACAGCGATTTATTTATTATCGTCGACAATAATAATATAGAGCGGCTGGGCATGAGTAAAAAGTTATTCCCTGGAGCTAAAAAAACAGTATGTATTGATCACCACCCCAGTGATAATTTTTTTTGTGATTTTAATTATATAGATACAAACGCATCCGCAGCCGCTGAACTTATATATATGATTATAAAGTCGTTATCGATTAACATTGATGCAGATATAGCCAATTGTTTGCTTACGGGTATAATCACTGATACTGGCGGCTACAAATTTGACAATGTGACTCCCTATACTTTTATTATTTCTTCCGATTTGTTGGCCTGTGGTGCTGAAATAAGAAAAATTAATGAAATTGTTTTTGATAAGGTGAGTTTTTCTAAGATACGGCTGTTGTCAATGGTCTTATCTACAGTACAAGTGGCGGAAGGCGGCAGAATCGGATATATTTATTTAGATGAAAATATGCTGAAGGAATCGAGTGCCTCACGCAGTGACAGCGAGGGATTTATAAATTATGTCAAAAACATTGACGGCGTTGAAATTGCATTGCTGTTCAAAATTGAAAGAGACTGCGTACGTGTGAGCTTTCGCTCAAAAGAATATGTTGACGTAAATCGTATTGCCGCGAAATTTGGCGGAGGCGGACATAAAAAAGCTTCGGGGTGTGTGATTGATAAGGACTATGAAAGCGTTAAAAATTCAGTTCTTGATGAATGCAGGAGGAATTTATAGGTTGGACGGCATTTTGAACATATATAAACCCGAGGGCACCTCGTCAAATTATATTGTACAGAAGATAAAGAAGAAATTCAAAGCAGATAAGGTTGGACATGGTGGTACTCTTGACCCTTTTGCCAGTGGAATCTTGCCGATTTTTATAAATAGAAGCACAAAGCTCGATAGTTATATGCACCTTTTAGATAAGGAATATATAGCATGTTTAAAACTTGGAGCAGCTACCAATACCGGTGATTATAAGGGTAAAATTATAAAAGTGGAGACGATACCGTTTATCAATGAGCGAAAAATTAACGATGTATTTAAGAATTTCATAGGTAAAATCACACAGGTTCCCCCTGCCTTTTCAGCAAAAAAAATCAACGGGAAAAGATCCTATGATATGGCGAGAAAGGGAGACTATGTATCTTTACAACCAATTTCTACTGATATCTATTCTTGTGATCTTCTATATTACAACAAGACTGAAATCTTTATTAAGGTAGTTTGCGGCAGCGGAACCTATATAAGGACTCTATGTGAAGATATAGCTCGATGCTTAGGTACGGTGGGATATACATTTCGCCTTGAAAGAACCAGATATGGACCGCTTGAAAAATCAAATGCGGTTTGTTTTGATAATTTGTATGATATAAATGTAGAAAACTTAGATAAATTTTTGTTGCCATCTGATTTTTTATTATACGATTATCCGATAATTATAATAGAAGAGAGTGCATTAAAAAATGTGCTGAACGGTGCTGAAATCTCAAAAGAAAAAATACGTAAGATATATGGCACTGCTGCTGAAAACGGCATATATAGAGTATATGATGTAAATGATAAATTCATCGGCATAGGTAATTTTTATGATAACATGGTAAAGATGAAATTGTTAATACATTAGAGAGGAATCACTCTGTATGGAAGTCATAAAGGATATAACAGATATTAAATTCAAAGAAAAAACAGGAGTAGCCTTAGGTAATTTTGACGGAGTTCATTTGGGGCATATTTCGCTGATAAAACATTTAAAAGATATTGCAGACCAGCATAATTATAAATCGTTAGTTTTTACTTTTGAAGACCATACGCTGAAAACTTTGGACCCAAGCAAACCTACTTCATTATTGACAGATAACGATAAGAAAATTGAACTTATTAAAAGCTTAGATGTTGATTATCTTATCATGGTCAAATTTGATAAAAAGTTTTCCATGATGAGTTATAAGGATTTTATTGAAGGCATTCTCGTCAATAGATTAAATAATGGTTTTGTCGTGGTCGGATCCGACTTTAGATTCGGACGTAACGGTGAGGGAGATACTAATGTATTAAAGAAATTCGGCGAAAAGTATAATTATGCGGTTGAAGTTATACCACCCGTACTTATAAACGGAGTTAAAGTGAGCAGCAGTTATATAAGACGTCTTATAAGGGACGGAATGGTCGATATGGTCCCCATGTATCTGGGCAGAAATTACTCGATCAGCGGCAATGTCATCAAGGGAAATAATTATGGTACCAAACTTGTCGGTTATCCTACGGCTAATATTGACATAGATTGCAGACTGTGTCTGCCTCCCGATGGCGTATATGTATCAAGAGCATATATAAATGGCCGCGATTACCACAGTGTTACGGATGTTGGCTGCAATCCTACTTTTCATAATAAAAAATTCAGTATAGAAACATATATTCTTGATGAATTTAATGAGAATTTATATGGAAAATATATAGAAGTAGATTTTTTGAAATATATAAGGAGCGATATTGAATTTGATAATGTTATGTCTCTGAAGGAAAAAATAAAAACCGACGTGGACTATGCATTAAATTATTTTAATGGTTTAGATACTTGAATTTATAAAAAAATATGTTACAATAACAAAAGAGTTACCTTGAACTTTGATTATTGATTCTCCTGCCTATATTCAAGGTTTAAGGCGAATTTAATTTTATAAGGAGGGTAATATGGCTCTTAGTAAAGAAAGAAAAGAAGAAATAATTAAAAAATATCAGGTACATGAAGGAGATACAGGTTCTCCTGAAGTGCAGATCGCATTACTTACAGAAAAAATTAATACCTTGAATCAACATTTCAGTATCCATAAAAAAGACTTTCATTCGAGACAAGGCCTTCTGAAGATGGTAGGACAAAGAAGAAGATTGTTGGATTATTTATATCGAATTGATGTGGAGAGATATCGTAAAATAGTAGAGGAATTAGGTTTGCGTAAATAATATGGGCGGGTTACTCTCGCTCATATTATTTTAGCAAAGGAATTTGTGGCAATAATATATTGAAGGGAGGTATGTATATATGGAGAGAATTTATAAAACAAATTTGGCCGACAGAGATTTAAGTATTGAAGTTGGTAAATTGGCACAGCAGGCAAATGGTTCATGTTTAGTAAGATACGGCGATACCGCGGTGTTGGTGACCGCATGTTCATCTAAAGAACCTAAAGATGGTATCGACTTTTTCCCTTTAACGGTAGATTACGAAGAGAGATTATATTCTATAGGCAAAATACCAGGAGGCTTTATAAAAAGAGAAGGAAAACCTACGGAGAAAGCTATTTTGACGTCCAGACTTATAGATAGGCCAATAAGACCTTTATTTCCAAAAGGTTGTCGCAATGAAGTTCAGGTCGTTGCAACAGTTCTATCAGTAGATCCGGATAATCAACCCGAAATTGCTGCAATGTTAGGTTCCTCCATTGCACTTTGTATCTCGGATATACCCTTTGACGGTCCCACCGGATCAATTGTCATTGGTTTGGTAGATAATGATTTTATTGTGAATCCTACTTTGGAGCAACGGGAAAAGAGTAATTTGCATTTAACCGTATCTGGAACAAAAGAGGCAATTTTAATGGTGGAGGCAGGCGCTAACGAGGTTCCCGAAGATGTTATGATTGATGCTTTGATGTTGGCACATGATGAAATCAAAAAGATTATTGAATTCGAGGAAGAAATAATCACAGAGGTTGGTAAAGCCAAGATAGAGTACCCTTTATTTGAACCAGATCAAGCAATAGCGGATGAAGTATATAATTATGCTGTGCCTTTGATTCGTCAGGCAATGTTGAGTGATGACAGGCAAAAAAGACTGGATCAGCTGGACAGCGTGTCTGATGAAATTTTACAAACCTTCTTGTTGAAGTATCCTGACAATAAAATAGATATAAGCCAAATTATACATGATGTGACTAAAGAACAGATGAGAAGTATGGTATTGGATAATGGTTATAGAATCGACGGCAGAGCATTTAACGAAATTCGGCCTATATCGTGCGAAGTTGGGATTTTGCCTAGGGCTCATGGTTCTGCTTTGTTTAGCAGAGGGCAAACGCAAGTATTATCTGTGGCTACTTTAGGTGCCTTAGGCGATATACAGATGCTGGAAGATTTAGGGGACGAAGATTTCAAACGATACATGCATCATTATAATATGCCTCCATATAGTGTTGGTGAAGCAAGACCTATGCGTGGGCCTGGCCGAAGAGAAATCGGACACGGAGCGCTTGCCGAAAGAGCATTAGAACCAGTCATTCCGTCCGAAGATGAGTTTCCATACACTATCCGTGTCGTCTCAGAGGTAATGAGTTCTAACGGTTCAACATCCCAGGCCAGTGTCTGCGGAAGCACTTTGGCTCTTTATGATGCGGGCGTACCTATAAAAAAACCAGTTGCAGGCATAGCAATGGGCCTGATCAAAGAAGAAAATAAATTTGCTATATTGACCGATATACGCGACCTTGAAGATTTTATGGGTGATATGGACTTTAAGGTAGCGGGGACAAAGGAAGGTATAACTGCCATTCAGATGGATATAAAGACTCATGGCATAGACAGATCCATTCTTGAAAAAGCTTTGCTTCAGGCAAGGGATGCCAGATTATACATTCTTGATAAAATATTGGATACTATTCCGCAGCCAAGGGAAGACATATCCACTTATGCGCCAAGGATTATCACGATGACTATAGATCCGGATAAAATCCGAGACGTAATAGGTCCAGGAGGTAAAACAATAAATAAAATTATTGCTGATACCGGTGTAAAGATTGACATAGATGATGACGGCAAGGTATTTATTTCTGCAAAAGATGTCCAATCCGGTGAAAAAGCCTTAAAAATAATTGAAGGAATTACCAAGGACGTTGAAGTAGGAAACACTTATATGGGCAAAGTAACAAGAATAATGAATTTCGGAGCTTTTGTAGAGATTGGTCATGGAAAAGAGGGACTTGTCCATATATCAAAACTGGCGCCAAATCGAGTCAATAAAGTCGAAGATGTGGTCCACATAGGTGACAATGTTCTTGTGAAGGTCGTCGAAATTGACAAGCAGGGACGAATTAATCTATCTATAAAAGATGCGTTGCCTAAAGATAATGAAGATAACAATAAATAAAAAACATAAACCGATAGGTTTATGTTTTTTATTAAAAGATTCTATTGTTATAATAGAAAAGGAACAAATAAAATATGGCAAAAATATATATTAAAAAAATAGTTCAGGATAAGGCTCTGCCTTTGCCACAATATATTTCAGACGGAGCTGCGGGAATGGATCTATATGCATACGTTGAAGACGATACAATCATAGAACCGGGCAAAATAGAGCTCATACCCACGGGATATGCCGTTAAAATTCCCGAAGGTTACGAAATACAGATACGATCTCGAAGCGGATTAGCTTTAAAGAACGGAATCATCGTTCTCAATTCACCGGGTACTATTGACAGCGATTATACTGGAGAAATCAAAATAATATTAATAAATCTCGGTAAAAGGGACTTTATAATAAAAAAATATGATAGGATAGCGCAAATGATTTTAAATAAAGTAGAGAAAATACAGTTTGTCTGCACAGATACATTGCCTGTTACCAAAAGAGGAAATGGCGGATTTGGACACACCGGTATATAATATAATCATTTATCATATTATTAAAACATAAAAATATACCAGGGGGTGTCTGTCTATGCTTCTAAGCAAATTTGGAGGAAAAGAACTGGTGAATTTAAACGACGGTTCAAGGTTGGGACTGATCGAAGATGCAGATTTGCTTGTCGATGAGGAAACTGGTAAAATAGAATCCTTTATAATTTTTGAAAATCGATTGTTCTTCATGAAAAGTGATAGAAATGGCTATAAAATACCTTGGGATGCCATAAGAAAAATAGGAAATGACATGGTCATTGTTGAAATAGATGATAAAAAAAAATATTAAACTTGCAGGTGGTTTAGTTTGAAGAATATAGTCTTAAAATTTGGTGGGACAATATTAAACGACAAAGAAATGAGGTCAAAAGCTGCAGGTCAAGTTTACAACTATTATTCAGAAGGATATGCTCCTATAGTTGTCGTTTCTGCACTGGGTCGTTATGGAGATCCTTATTCAACAGATACTTTGATTCAACTTGTAAAAGATGTAAATCCAAAAATTGAACCAAGAGAACTGGATTTGATCATGAGCTGCGGTGAAATTATATCCAGCGTTATATTCCATGCTGAATTGTCAGCTCTTGGCATTCCATCTATTGCCTTGACCGGTGCTCAAGCCGGTATAATGACAGACGATAACTTTTCTAATGCTGACGTAACCAAAATAAATACAAAAAACCTGTTTAAAATTCTTAGCCAAAAAATGGTGCCGATCATCTCGGGATTTCAAGGCGAATCAGAACATGGTGAAGTTACCACTTTGGGCAGGGGTACCAGTGATTATACCGCTAGTTTATTGGGGGCAAAGCTTAAAGCTGAAAGTATAATAATATTTAAAGATGTAGACGGGCTTATGTCAGCTGATCCTAAAATAGTTTCTGAAGCAAAAAATATCAGTCATATCAGTTACGAAGACGTTTTTCAAATGGCGGAATTTGGGGCCAAGATAATACATCCTTTAGCGGTTGAAGAAGCAATGAAGGCTGAAATACCATTGGTAATTAAAAACATAATAGATGATGATAAATATACATTAATTGATAACAGCGGGTCAAATAATATTATTTCAGCTGTGACATATATGCCTAACAGAGTACAATTTGTAATAACCACGAACTCGGAAAATGATAGAAAATTAATTAATAAAATTTTTAACGCATTGGCTGAAAACGGCATCAGTATAGATCTTATTAGCATTTTCCCTGACAGAAAAATTTTTACCATCGACAACTATTACGCGCAAATTACATCAGAAATAATAAAACAAACCTCTTTAAATTATTCTATAGTTGACCATCTTGTTAAAGTTTCTGTTATCGGATGCAGGATGCGGGGAGTACCTGGTATAATGGCCAAAATAATTCAATCCTTCTCAGAAAACAGAATAGAAATACTGCAAACCGCCGACTCGCATAATTCAATTTCATGTTTGGTAAAAGAAGATAATTATGAAAAAGCCGTTAGAATGTTATATAATATTTTTGGAATATAATTCTCATAAGAGGAGAAAAGATGATGTTAGATTATTTATATAGATTGCCCGCAATGTTAATTGCTATTACAATTCATGAATTCAGTCATGGTTATGTTGCAAATAAATTGGGAGATCCTACACCCAAAAATGCCGGAAGATTAACGTTAAATCCATTTGCACATATCGACTTATTAGGTGCCCTCATGCTATTTATATTTAGGTTTGGATGGGCCAAGCCCGTACCCATTAATCCATATTATTTCAAAGATAGAAAATGGGGGATCATATACGTATCGATAGCTGGTCCTTTATCAAATTTGTTGATTGCCATAGCCTCTATGATTATTATAAAGCATGTGCCTCTTAATGATGTTATTTTTAATATAGTGTTATTAATATACTGGTTTAATCTAAACTTATCAGTATTTAATTTACTTCCATTCTCTCCCCTTGACGGATCACATGTTTTATATTGTCTGCTCCCGCAGAAATATAGTTTTGATTTACAAAAATATGAAACTGTAGGGCAATTGCTGTTATTTGTTCTTTTAATTACAGGTGTTATCAATAACATTCTGAATCCGCTTTTAAGTGGAATAAATCGGCTCATTTTTTATATAACTTAGCAGGCGGTATCATTTATGGATTATAAAATAAAATTGGAATTATATGAAGGTCCTTATGAATTATTATATCATCTCATTAAAAATTCAAAAATAAATGTTTATGATATTTCCTTTGTAAATATTATCGATCAGTATATGGAATATATCAATCACATTAATGAAACCAATCCGGAAATATTTTTCGATTTTATATTGATTACTTCTACTTTATTGGAAATAAAATCCAAGATGCTATTGCCGAAAATCAAAAAAGAGGATGACATAAACACCACAGATGAAGCTATAGATGTTAAAAAAATCGACGAATTTTATTATAACTTGGAAGAATATAAAAAATATAAAAATGTTGCTGCAGAGTTAAGAAAAATTGAACTTACGGAGAATAATGTTTTTTATAAAACAGATACTGTGACCCTAAATAAAAAAAATAGTGCAGATATTAGTCAGATCGCAAAAATATATAAGAAATATATAAATAATTTTGATAAGCAATATAGTAAAGGTAAAAAATTTTCTATAAGGCAAAAGACAACATACATTTTAAATATACTAAGTAAGGTTAAACATATAACATTTGATAGATTTATTAAAAACAGCAAAACAAAAGAAGATGTAATATCTTATCTGATAGCAGTGCTTGAATTAGGCAAAAAAAATTTTATATATACATACCAATCATCTAATTTCGATGATATATTGATCAAAAGAGGGAAGACGAATGAACGATAATGCAATTCCTTTGATCGAGGCAATACTGTTTTTATCCGGACAACCATTGGGCAAAAAGCAATTAAGTGAAATGCTTGATATGCCGCAAAGCGATGTTGAAAAAGCATTAAAAAAACTTGATGAGATATTAAATGACAGTATTCACGGAATACAAATAAGACATATAGACAATGGCTACTGTATCTGTACCAAGCCAGAATTGGGAGAGTATTTGAAAGAATTTCATACCAACGAAAGCAGATTATCAGATGCCGCTCTAGAAGCGCTTTCAATTATAGCATACAACCAGCCTATTACAAAACTACAGATAGATGAAATCAGAGGAGTAAACTCTGAAAAAACTCTTCAGACGCTTACGGAAAGGCAGTTAATAAGAGAATCTGGAAATTTAGGGCTGCCAGGCAAGCCTGTATTATATGAAACCACCGATAAATTCTTAAAGTACTTTGGATTGAATAATTTGAAAGAATTACCTGAAATTGAACAATAATATTAATTAATACACAATCGGTGTATTAATTTTTTTTATGGAAAAAATAATACAGGGGTGTGTCAATGCATTTGATAGTAATTTTATTTATTTTACTTTCTATCATTTTATTAATGTTATCAATAACAACGATAAAAATACAGGCAAAAATTTATCAGAACATACAGATTGATTTTCAACTCTACTTAAATGGAATTTCACTGTATAAACCAAAAATAAGCCTAAATTTCGGGCAAATAATAAATTTATTTAACAATAAATCCACTGGCAAAATAAAGAAATATAAAAACATATTAAAAAAAACGGTCCTAAGGCTATTGAAGAAACTTCATATCGAGAGATTTTCAGTCTCAATAGATATCGGTTTGATAGATGCTGCAAAAACTTGCATTACGGCAGGATTTTTAAAAAACATCATCAGTTGTACATTAATATATGTCAATAGTAATATCAGTAAAATAGATAACTTTAATGTATTGATAAAACCGCAATTCAATACATTAAGCTTCGGATGTACTGCATATTGCATAATAAAAATAAGAGTTGGCTATATTATATTGGAGAGTATTAGGGCTTTAAATAATATAATTTTTAGGAGATGACCAAATGGACGAAAATCCTATAAATAGCTTAATGGACACTACAATGGTAAATCTCAAACAGATGGTCGATGTGAATACTATAGTAGGCGATCCTGTTGAATCTCCTGATGGGTCGGTTATTATTCCCATATCAAAGGTGAGTTTTGGATTTGTCGCAGGCGGTGGAGAATATGAAGGAAATACAAAAAAAGAAAAATCCGATGATGTTAATGCATTGCCGTTTGCTGGGGGAAGCGGTGCCGGTATTTCTGTAAACCCGGTAGCATTTATGGTTGTTGGACAGGGGCAAATCAGACTGTTACCCATAATGCAAAATCCAATATTGGATAGGTTATTTGATTTAACGCCGCAATTATTGGATAAACTTGAAACCCTGACTGAAAACATTAAAAAAAATAATCATGATATTAAATAATAAAAGTGGGTCTATGCCCGCTTTTATTATAAGAAACCATTTTGATGGTATATGAAACGTATAGTGAGTATCTTTAACCATATAATTAGTATATATGATTTTAAAAGGTGATATAATGCGCCACAAGAAAATAATAATTATTATTTTATCAATTATTCTTCTGCTCCCCGCTGCTAATGCCTATGCCGAAATTGAAGAGGATATCTCCATAAAAGCTAAAGCAGCAATTGCAATAGATAATACTACAGGAAGAATATTATATGAATACAATGCTGATGAAAAATTGCCGATGGCAAGTACAACAAAAATAATGACGGCGATACTGGCTATAGAAAAAAGTAATTTAAATGATTATGTAGAAGTAGGGATAGGCCCAGCGTATGTCGGCGGTTCTTCCATTTGGCTCGAACCCGGTGAAAAAATAAAAATGATGGATCTATTATACGGATTGATGTTAGAATCCGGTAATGACGCTGCTGCGGCTATATCTGAATATATATCCGGCAACACTGATTCCTTTGTCGACTTGATGAATAAAAAAGCAATGGATATAGGGGCATACGATACACATTTCTCCAATCCTCATGGGCTGGATATCGGAATAGATGATCATTATACCACTGCATATGATTTCGCATTAATAACCAGATACGCTCTTAAAAACCCGATATTTAAAAAAATAGTTTCAACGAAATATAAAGTTATCCCATGGGAAAATCATGCTTGGAATAGGCAACTGAAAAATCACAATAAAATGTTATGGTTATATGATGGTGCATATGGTGTGAAAACAGGATTTACGAATAAGGCTGGCAGATGCTTGGTGACTGCCTGCAATAAAAATGGTTTTGATATCACGGTTGTAACTCTAAATTGCCCGGATGATTGGAATGAAACGTCAAAAATATTAGATTATATCCAGAAAAATTATGTTTTAAAAACCATATTTAAGAAAGGCTCCATATTGAAATGCGCTAACGTAAGAAATGGTTCATCCAAGAAAATAGATATTATAATCAATAAAGATGTAATAATCCCATTAAAAAAAGATGAAAAATTGTCATATGATGTCCTTTCATTTGACATGATCAATGCACCGATCAAACAGGGAGAAGTAATCGGCGTGCTTTATATATATAATGGAAAATTAAAGTTTCCGATAGTTGCAAAACAATCTGTTGAAAAGGAAACTTTTGTTGAAAAAATCAATAATCTATTGTACAATCTAATGATATAGCAAATTACAAGTGTGGTGTTTTATTTGTCTCTGATACGCATTTCAAAATTTTTATCTATGTCTGGCATTACGTCGCGTAGAAAAGCAGAAAAATTGATAGCATTGGGAAGAATTAAAGTAAATGGCCAGGTTGTCAACGATTTGGCATATAAAGTCAATTCAACCGCTGATATATTGATGTTAGATAACTCTATCATTAACTTTGAAAATAAAAAAATTTATATTAAACTATTCAAGCCCAAAGGGTATATCACCTCATTGCAGGACGAATTAGGTCGCAAAACTGTATTTGAATTGATTGATATAAAGGAACGAATTTTCCCCGTTGGAAGACTTGATAAAGATACCCGCGGTCTGCTTTTATTGACAAATGACGGTAATTTTGCCTTTAAAATGACTCATCCAAAATTTGAAGTAAAAAAACTATATCAGGTCTATGCAAAAGGAATACCAAGTTCATTGGATATAAAGACACTTGAAAACGGTATAGAAATAGAAGATTTAACTACGTCTCCATGTAGGATAACAATAATAAAAAAATATAAGGATTCCTGCTACTTACTGGTAAATATACATGAAGGTAAAAAGAGACAGATCAGGAAGATGTTTGAGTTTATTGGCCATCCGGTAATAGATCTGTTACGATTAAAAATTGGGTCTATCGATCTTGGAAATTTAAAAGAAGGGGAGTGGGCATATTTAAATGCATTGGAATTGGATAAACTTAATATATTACAGGAGGAAAAGAAATGAATGTATGGTTTACGGAAGAACAGTCTGATTCTTTAAGATTGTCATTAAAAATTAAAGATATATTATATACCGCAAAAACACCCTATCAAAATCTCATGATTGTGGAAACAGAACAGTATGGCAGAGCATTAATATTGGGCGATGTTATTCAGACTACAGAATATGACGAATTCTTTTATCATGAGATGATTACACATGTACCTCTGTTCACTCATCCAAATCCTAAAAACATATTGGTTATAGGCGGTGGGGATGGTGGATCCGTAAGGGAAATATTGAAACACCAATCGGTTGAAACTGTAACTCTTGTTGATATAGACAGCGAGGTTATCAAAGCTTCAAGACAGTACCTTCCGACTATAGGCTGTAAACTGGATGATCCAAAAGTAAATATTACGTGTACAGATGGTATAGAGTTTGTCCGTAATAAGAAAGATTGCTACGACATAATAATAGTAGACTCAACCGATCCGGTGGGACCTGCTGTTGGACTATTCAATAAAGAATTTTATAGCAATACGTATAATGCGCTTAAGGACAATGGTATTCTGGTAGTTCAAAGCGAATCCCCCATAATTAATAGAAATATTACCAGAGATATTTATAGGACAATAAATGGTATTTATCCTATCACATATGTTTATACGGGTATAGTGCCAACATACCAAGGAGGATTATGGTGTTTTACATTAGGCTCGAAGTGTTATGATTCCTTGCAGTCTCATATTGAAAATATCCAATTTAATACAAAATATTTTACTCCCAAAATATTTAATTCATGTTTTTCTCTGCCTAATTTTATAAAAAATATGCTGGATGGTGATTAACATAATGGATAGTAAAAAGATAGGTATAACGGAGACAGTACTTAGAGATGCTCATCAGTCTTTATTGGCAACACGTATGCGGACCGATGAAATATTGCCTATAATGGATACAATGGATAAGGTCGGTTATCATTCTGTTGAGATGTGGGGTGGGGCAACATTTGACGCGTGTATGAGGTATTTGGATGAGGACCCATGGGAAAGGCTACGTAAATTAAAGGCAGGCTTTAAAAATACGCCGCTGCAGATGTTGCTAAGGGGACAGAATCTACTCGGCTACAAAAATTATCCTGATGATGTTGTTAAGGAGTTTATATATAAATCCGTTGAAAACGGAATTGATATAATAAGAATTTTTGACGCTTTAAACGATGTACGTAATCTGGAAGTTTCTATAAATGCAACAAAAAAAGCAGGAGCACATGCTCAGGCTACGGTAGTGTATACAACAAGTCCTGTACACAACATAGAATCATTTATAAAGTTATCCAAAGATTTATATAATATGGGGGCTGATTCTATATGCATAAAGGATATGTCCGGCATATTAAAACCATATGATGCTTATGATCTTATAAAAACATTAAAGAATGAGATAGATTTACCTATACAACTGCATAGTCATTATACCAGCGGCATGGCCTCCATGACCTATTTGAAAGCAATAGAGGCGGGAGTTGACATCATAGATACCGCAATTTCTCCATTATCCCTTGGTACATCTCAACCGCCTACTGAAACCTTTGTATCAGTTTTAAAGGATACGCCATATGATACCGGGCTGGATAGCAAATTATTAAATGAAATCGCAGAACATTTTAAAAAAGTGCGGGATAATCATCTAAATAAAAATAATACAATGATTACCGGTATTGATACTAATGTTCTTTTATATCAAGTCCCAGGGGGCATGTTATCAAATTTGGTCGCACAATTGACTCAAGCCAATGCTTTGGATAAATACGGCAGAGTATTAGAGGAAATACCACGAGTACGTGAAGATCTCGGCTATCCGCCTTTGGTTACACCATTAAGCCAGATGGTGGGTACACAGGCTGTGCTAAATGTTATAACCGGTGAACGATATAAGATGATACCAAACGAAATAAAGGATTATATCAAAGGTTTATACGGCAAGCCTCCGGTAAAAATAAAGGAGTCAATCAAGGAAAAAATAATTGGTAATGAAAAGATAATTACCGTAAGACCGGCAGATTTGCTTGAACCTATGCTTCCAAAGTTAAAAAATGAAATAGCCGAATATGTAGAGCAAGACGAAGATATATTGTCTTATGCGCTGTTTCCACAAGTTGCATTGGACTTTTTTAAATACAGAAAGGCAAAAAAATATAATATAGATGATAATATTTTAGATAAAGAAAACAAAACATACCCTATATAGTTTTAATCAATCGAGACTCTTCCTGGAGTCTCGATTGATTAGAGCAATGAATATGAATATGAATTTTATTAAGTTTATTTGTAATATATGTTATTTCATATACCTCTTCATTCGTAAATATAGGCCTGCCGCATTTATAACAAGGCTCATTCTTTGCACCCAACCTTTTGCGGCTGATACCATAGTTTTTGCTGCCATATTTTTGCCAACTCTTCCATCCTATTTTACATAAGCATTTTCTTTTATTGTAATCTGCGTATACCCATTTTATAATATTATGAAACTGAAACGGATATTTATTATATTTAATAAAAACTTCATTCAAGCCAAGACTTATAGTATAAATTTGAAAAGTCTTTTCTACGATATCCTGCAGTGGATTACCTATTTTAATAGGCTCTACCAAGTATTCATTATTATACAACCACTCATAAGATATATCGAACATATACCCCCTGCATATGTATATCTGTTCACTTTTGTCTATCTTTAATATATCAATAGCTCTTTTAATTATGGTCAAAGTATAATAGAGATACAGTTTATTTTTGAAGTTTTCAGGACTATAATAATTTATAGGTATTATTTCATAGTAATACTCCATGGTTTCCACACGTATAATTCCAATGCAGGTCCCGCCGATAAGACTCCCACTGCCTGCATCATCAATTTGTATCAATGTATCATCATCCCTAATCCCGCCTTACTTAAAGAGGCCATGATCATATTATTAGCAAATGATGGTGAGCTTTATTCATAGTGTATTTGTACAGATATTATTAAAATATGGGAGTGTTGAATTTATCTAAATGGATTCCCAATTGACGGATATATTCTGTCAAAAAAAATTTTGCACAAAAAAATTCAATTGTTGAAGGAAATTTAAATCTTAGGTCGAATATGTAATAATGGAGGTGTCAGGATATATGGAAAATAAAGTTATAACTGAAATCGACTGGTGCAAAGGCTGCGGGATATGCGTTGCATTTTGTCCCAGAAAAGTACTGGAATTGAAAAATAATAAGGTTTATGTTATCGATAACGAAAAATGTAATGAATGTGGTGTATGCGAAGAAAAATGCCCTGATTTTGCGATTTATTTAAGGAGGCGCAATGATGAACGAGCCAAGATTAATGTTAGGAAATGAAGCCTGTGTAGAGGGAGCTATTGCCGCAGGTATGAGGTTTTTTGCCGGTTATCCGATAACTCCGTCCACCGAAATAGCAGAAAAGAGCGCAGAGCTATTACCACGTGTAAATGGCAAGTTTATACAAATGGAAGATGAGCTTGGAAGTATGGCAGCTATTTTGGGCGCATCGCTGACAGGACTTAAGGTAATGACGGCCACAAGCGGACCCGGGTTTTCATTGAAGCAGGAAAATATAGGTTATGCCGCTATGACTGAGATTCCCTGCGTAATAGTGAATGTTCAGAGAGGCGGCCCAAGCACGGGGTTACCGACGCAACCTGCTCAAGGGGATGTTATGCAAACAAGATGGGGAACCCATGGTGATCATCCCATCATAGTTATATCTCCGTCATCGGTTTTAGAAGCTTATTTATATACAATTAAGGCCTACAATATTTCAGAACAGTTTCGTACGCCTGTTATAATTTTAATGGAAGAAACAATAGCTCATTTAAGAGAGAAAGTTATATTACCGGATATGTCGACAATAGAAATTATAAACAGAAAAAAGCCTCAAAAGGGGCAGGAATATTACCCATATGCAGCCGATACAGACGGAGTACCTCCACTGGCTTCTTTCGGAGATGGCTTCCATTTTCACGTTACCGGCCTTACGCACAACGAGAAGGGGTATCCATCGGGCAGTCCAGAGGTTCATGAGGCTCTGATAAAAAGATTATATGATAAGATATATAATCATCTAGATGCGATAACATTTTTTGAACATGAGCAAACGGATGATGCGGAATACGCTGTAATAGCTTATGGTGGTGCTGCTCGATCAGCCAAAGAAAGTATCAAGGCTATGCGGAAAAATAATATGAAGATAGGGATGTTTAGGCCTATAACCTTATGGCCGTCTCCCGAAGAGCAAATAAGAAAGTTGAGTTTAAAATGCAAAAAGATATTCGTGGTAGAAATGAATATGGGTCAGTACTCCTTAGAAGTCCAACGCATAGCTGGGAAAAATGCAGAGGTAATACCGATAAATAAAGTTAACGGAGAATTGATCGAACCTGATTTTATAACTCAATCAATAAGGAGGTTTATCTGATATGCCCAGTGAATTTGTTAAACAATATTATCGATTGGACATGCTCCCGCATATATGGTGTGCAGGCTGCGGAAATGGAATACTGATGAATGATATAGCCCACGCCGTTGATAATTTAAGACTAGATCAAGACAAGACGGTAATAGTGTCCGGAATAGGATGTTCATCACGGGCATCGGGATATATGAATTTTGATACGCTTCATACAACTCATGGCAGAGCTATTGCCTTTGCTACCGGAATCAAACTTGCTGGTCCTGAACTCAATGTCATTGTTATAACCGGCGATGGAGATTGTTTAGCTATCGGAGGAAATCATTTTATACACGCAGCACGTAGAAACATTGATTTGACAGTTATTCTTTTTAATAATAATATATATGGAATGACAGGAGGGCAGTATTCTCCTACAACTCCTACAGGAGAATTTGCAATGACTGCTCCATACGGAATGATAGAAAGAAACTTCGATTCATGTAAGCTTGCCGATGCTGCTGGCGCGACGTATGTTGCCAGGGGGACTGCTTTTAATACTACTCAGATGACCAATTTGATAGAAAAAGCTATAGAGCATAAAGGATTTTCTTTTGTCGAAGGTGTGTCTACCTGTCCTACTTATTACGGACGTAAAAATAAAAAAGGTGACGCAGTCGATATGATGAACTGGCAGAAAAAACATTCCGTAGATATTAAGGCTGCTTCAAGAATGAAACCGGAATATTTATCCGATAAATTCTTAACCGGAGAATTTAAATGTGTTGATGAACCCGAATATACGGAAGAATATCAAAAAATTATAGAAAGGTTTCAGGGGGACAATTAGATGAAATGTGAAATTCGTTTGTCAGGGGAAGGTGGACAAGGTATAATACTTGCAGGTGTTATATTGGCTGAAGCAGCAATTTATGACGGGTTTAATGCGATTCAGTCTCAATCCTACGGACCCGAAGCAAGAGGGGGAGCCAGCAAAGCAGAGGTAATAATAAGTGATGATGAAATAAATTACCCAAAGGTGATATTACCTGATATTTTAATGATACTTTCTACAGAGGCATATAAAAAATACTTTAAAAATATCTCAAGTAATGGCATAATAATCATAGATGAAACAATTCAAATTGCAGATAATTCTATACCCAATATTGTTAAATTACCAATTATAAAAACAGCTGTAGAAGAAGTCAATAAACCGATAACAACAAATATTGTGGCGTTGGCTGTATTACAAAGTCTAACAAAAGTTGTGAATAAAAGTTCATTAGAAAAAGCAGTTTTTGACCGAGTGCCCAAATCATCTATGGATTTTAATATAAAAGCGCTTGAATTAGGTTATGGACTTGGCAATGGGCATTTAGTACACAAACAAAATTATTAATTTTTCTTGTGAAGGATTGATTAAATGGAAAAGGATATTATCTCTAAGATCCAGGATAATTATCAAAAACTAAGTAAAAGCCAGAAACTTATTGCAGAGTACGTTTTATATCATTACGATAAAGCTGCCTTTCTTACTGCAGCTAAGTTGGGCAGCACCGTAAAAGTAAGTGAATCTACGGTAGTAAGATTTGCAAATGTTATGGGCTATGATGGTTATCCCGAATTGCAAAAAGCTTTGCAGGAACTTATTAAAAATAAGTTGACTACTGTCCAAAGATTAGAATTATCAGGCAACTACCATAATGATGAAAATATTTTCGAAACAGTTTTAAAATCCGACATGCAAGATATACGGGATACAATGAATGAACTTAACGTATCTGATTTTGAAGAAATTCTTGATTTGATATATAAGGCAAAAAAGATATATATTATTGGCCTTAGAAGTTCAGCGGCTTTAGCCGAGTATTTAGGATTCTACTTAAATTTGATTTTGGATAATGTAGTAATCGTAAGATTGGGTATAAGTGATATTTTTGAACAAATTATAAAAATATCAAACGAGGATATTATCATCGGAATTAGTTTCCCTAGATATTCAAAGCGCACAATTGATGCACTATCTTATGCTAAAGAAAAAAATGCTAAAATAATTTCAATCACAGATAGTTTAATATCTCCTCTTACTCCTTATAGCGACAAGGTGTTAACAGCCAAAAGCGATATGGATTCTTTTGTCGATTCCTTGGTTGCTCCAATGAGCTTGATAAATGCTTTAATAGTATCTTTGGGTATGAAGGACAAAGATAAAATGATCGAGGTTTTTGAAAACCTCGAAAATGTATGGGATAAATATGAAATATATGCGAAAAACTCTAACTATAGGTGATTATAATGAAGTTAATTATTGTAAGACACGGAGCTACGGAGTGGAATAAAAAGGGTATAGTTCAAGGCTGTCTGGATATACCTTTGTCAGATGAAGGAATAATGCAAGGACATTTATTAGCCGACAAACTAAAAAATATTGACATCGAATATATCTTTAGCAGTGATTTGAGCAGAGCCAGAGATACTGCACAATTAATTTGTGATAAGCACAATTTATCTTTTATAGAGGATCATCGGTTAAGAGAAATGGATTTTGGAGAATGGCAGGGATTATCTTTTGAACAGATTACCGTTTCAGACAAATTAAAATTAGATACATGGAGAAATCGCCCGTCTTTAGTTAAATTTGATCAAGGAGAAAGTATTGACGATGTAAAAGAACGGGCTTTAGACTTCTTTAATGAGATTTATACCAAATTTGAACATGCAAACATACTTTTGGTAACTCATGGCTCTTTTATAAAAATTTTAATATTGGCGTTATTAAGTACGGATATGGATCTATATAAAAATTTAAAGCAGGATAATACGGCTGTAAATATAATAAAAGTCATTGATAAAAGACCAATGCTGCAATTATTTAATGATACCTGTCATATTCAGAGGTGTGTGTAAAAGATGAGTTATATCGTCGCAATTGACGGGCCTGCGGGAGCCGGCAAAAGTACCGTTGCCAAAGAACTTGCAAAAGCATTAAATTATACCTACATTGATTCGGGAGCTATGTACAGAGCTATTACATTGAAGATAATAAAAAATAATGTCGACATCAATAACATAACCGACGTGCTGGATTTACTTAAAACCACCGATATAAGTTTTAAAGGTAGAAAAATGTTAATTGATAATAAAGATGTTACGAAAGAAATAAGGTCTAGTAAAGTTGATAGGTTGGTATCAAAGGTTTCAACAATTCCCGAGGTTCGCCAAATACTTATTGCAAATCAAAGAAAAATTTCCATTGACAAAGATATCGTAATGGATGGGAGAGATATAGGTACGGTGGTATTTCCTGATGCTACTGTTAAAATATTTTTAACTGCAAGTGTTGAGGAACGCGCAAAACGTAGGACAGAAGAAAATTTAGATAAGGGAATAACGAATAGTTATGAAGAAGTATTGTCGGAAATAATAAATAGGGACAGCACTGACTCACATAGGGATATTTCACCATTACGCCAGGCAGAAGATGCTATTTTAATCGATACCACAAATAAAACCGTGAAAGGTGTCGTTGATGAAATTTTGTCAATAATGGGGGTTAATTAATTTGTTTTACACATTAGCCAAATTTGTTGTTGGAACCATATTAAGAATATTATTCAAAATTGAAGTCATTGATTCAGACAATTTACCATACGAGGGTGGATGCATAATATGCCCAAACCATAAAAGCAATATCGATCCTCCGTTGGTTGCTTGCTTTTTAAAACGTAAGGTGCATTACATGGCAAAGGAAGAGCTATTTAAAAATAAATTCTTTGCAATCATATTAAGGGCATTAGGAACATTTCCAGTCAAAAGGGGAACTTCGGATATTACATCAATAAAAACATCAATGAGACTATTGAGGGAAGGAAAGGTACTCGGAATTTTCCCCGAGGGTACCAGAAGTAAAAATGATGATCTAGGTAATGCTGAACCCGGCGCCGCCATGTTAGCAATTAAAATGAATGTACCCGTCGTACCCATTGCCATACTAGGGAATTATAAATTATTTTCTAAAATTATAATCAAAATAGGTAAACCATGTTATTTTGATAAATACATAGGTATTAAACTTACAAATGAAGATTATAAAAATATCAGTCAAAAAATTTTATTAAATATTAAGATGCTTATGGAGGAAGGTTAAATTTGAATATCGTTATAGCAGATAATTCAGGTTTCTGTTTTGGAGTTAACAGAGCAGTTGACAAGGCATATGCTGAACTTGCGCACAGCGAAAAACTTTATTCTTTAGGTCCTTTAATACACAATCCTGAAGTGATTGGTAATCTTACGGCTATGGGCCTGCAAATAATAGAAAATGAAAATGAATGCACTTGTAATCAAAAAGTATTGATACGTACTCACGGGGTATCGAAGGATGTATATGAGGTTTTAAGAAGAAAAAACGATGAAATCATAGATATGACTTGTCCCTTTGTAAAAAGAGTACAGCATATAGCCAACAAATATTACAAAGAAGGTTATAAAGTAATAATTATTGGCAATAAAAATCATCCTGAAGTGATAGGGGTTAATGGATGGGTAGATAATTCAGCGATTATTTTTGAATCTATTGATGAAGCAAAACAAATAAATTCTATTGATAGAGCTTGCATTGTTGCACAAACCACATTAAAAGAGGAAACATTTAATGAAATTGTCGGCATATTGACTGATAAGGTAAAGGATATACAAATATTTAACACGATATGTAATGCCACCAGGGAAAGGCAAAGGTCTGCTTTTGAATTGTCAAAAAAAGTTGATATGATGGTTATAGTCGGCGGTTATAACAGTTCGAATACCAAAAAATTATATGAAATTTGCAAAGAAAACTGCAAAAACACTTTCTTTATTGAAAATAAATCAGATTTAACTGATATAGACTATAAAAAATATAATAATATAGGTATTTCTGCAGGTGCCTCCACACCTGACTGGGTCATACAAGAAGTTATAGAGTCAATAAAAGATGCCAGTTCTAATAGTAAAATGTAGATAACAAAAGATATTTAAATGTAATTCGATTTTATGGTAAAAAATCATTGATCTACATCAAAAATCATAATAAGTCTTGACATTTATTCTAAATCTGATACAATTTATCTTATTGAAAAAGGTGAAAAAGGAGGCAAAAAATGAATGAACGCTTTGGGCCGTCATATTCTGGCTGAAATTTATGGGTGTGATGAAGACATATTAAACAGTGAGGACCAAATAGAAAAAATATTGGTTGACGCTGCTATTATAACCGGAGCCGATGTAAGAGAGACAGTATTCCATAAATTTAGCCCTCAGGGCGTTAGCGGTGTAGTCATCATATCTGAGTCCCATTTGACAATACACACATGGCCAGAATTGGGATATGCCGCCGTTGATGTTTTTACATGCGGAGATAGAGTAAACCCATGGGATGCATGCAATTATATTACAGAAAAATTTCATGCATCCCATATAACAGCTACCGAAGTTAAACGCGGTTTATTTGATGATAAAAAGGCTGTTAATTATTGACTTAAAAAATGTGACTATATAGTCACATTTTTTAAGTCAAATATGGGGGATTGTACACGTGGAAGATTATTCACAGTTTTCTTCTTACTTTTATAAAAAATCAGGTATCAATTTAAATTTATATAAAGAAAAACAAATGAAGAGAAGGATAGATGCTTTTATTACAAGACATGGTTTTAAAGATTATATTGAATTCATCAGTAAATTAAATGATAACGGTGATTTATACAGGGAGTTTTTGAATTATATCACTATAAATGTCACGGAATTTTTTAGAAATCCCGAACAGTGGGCAGTATTGAATAATGATATATTGCCTTTACTGCTAAAGGGCAGAAACAAATTAAAAATTTGGAGCAGTGCCTGTTCCAGTGGTGAAGAGGTTTATTCACTGCAATTTATGTTATGTAGCAGAAATATTCACTATGAATTATTGGCAACAGATATCGACTCTAATGTATTAGATAAAGCATATCAAGGTATCTATGATATACGTCAGTTCAAAAACATCAATGCGGATCATATAGATAGGTATTTTATAAAACTGGATAATATAAAGTATGCTGTCAGAGATGAGTATAAAAAAAATATAAAGTTCAGGACTTTTAATCTTTTGGAAGATGAATATCCTCAAGATTTTGATTTAATATTGTGTAGAAATGTTCTCATTTATTTTACCGAGCAAGCTAAAAATCATATATTGGGAAGATTTTCAAATTCTTTAAATGATAATGGCATGCTGTTTGTAGGTAGTACTGAGCAAATCATCTCTCCTCAAAATTATGGTTTAGAAGCCCATAAAATATTTTTTTATAAGAAAATATAAGTACTTACCTGGAGGTAAAGCTATGAAATCCTATGTCAATACGTTTGACGTTGCAATGATCAATGAGATTCAAAAAGCAATAGATGCTGTAAGCCAAATAAACACGGATATATATTTAAAAACTGGCAATAAAAGAAAGTATATTATCTATACTTTCGGTTGTCAAATGAATGAACATGATACCGAAATATTAAGCGGTTTACTTGAGCAGATGGGCTATGAGCATACCGATACAGCCGACGATGGAGATATCATAATTTTTAATACCTGCAGTGTAAGGGAACATGCAGAAAATAGAGTTTTGGGACGTATCGCCCAGCTTAAACCATTAAAGACCGTAAGGCCAGGCCTGATTCTAGGCATCTGCGGCTGTATGATGCAGGAAAAGAACATGCAGGAGCTTGTTTTAAAGCATTACCCCTATGTTGATTTGATCTTTGGCACACATAATATTCACAAACTTCCAATTTTGGTCAAGCAGGCACTGGAGAGCAAGTCTACGATCTATGAAGTTACAGAAAATGATTTGGAAATAATTGAAAACTTACCTATGAAACGTAATGACAAAATAAAGGCATATTTAAATATAATGTATGGCTGTAATAATTTTTGTACCTATTGCATCGTCCCATATGTAAGAGGGAGAGAAAGAAGCAGAAATCCAGAGGATATAGTAAATGAAATTAAAGGTTTGGCAGACAAGGGATATAAAGAAGTTACTCTCCTTGGGCAAAATGTGAATTCATATGGCCACGGTCTTAACAGCAAAGCAGACTTTGCAGACTTACTTTATATGATAAACGAAATTCACGGTATCGAAAGGATCCGCTTTACGACATCCCACCCAAAGGACCTTTCGGACAAATTGATTTATGCCATGAGAGATTGTGAAAAAGTCTGCGAGCACATACACCTACCGGTTCAATCGGGAAGCACGCGAATCTTAAAGTTGATGAACAGAAACTATACTAAAGAAAGTTACCTTACGTTAATAGATAAACTGCGCGACAATATTGCCGATATCGCTATCACAACTGATATAATCGTCGGATTCCCAGGTGAAACAGATGAGGATTTTAACGAAACTTTAGACCTGGTCAAAAAATCCGACTTTGATTCAGCCTATACCTTTATATATTCCAAAAGAACAGGCACGAAGGCTGCCTTGATGGAAAATCAGGTACAAGATGAAATCAAGCATGAAAGATTAGAGAAGCTGATAGAACTGCAAAATGAAATTAGTCTAAACAAAAATATCTCACTGGAAGGATCCATAGTAGATGTTTTGGTTGAAGAGATAAGCAAAAGAGATCCAAACAAATTAAGCGGAAGAACAAGAACAAATAAATTAGTTCATTTTCCCGGTGACAGTTCGCTCATAGGAAGTACAAAAAAAATTAAGATAACTGAACCTAAGGCTTATACTTTATTGGGAGAATTATCTTAATGACAATGACTATTTAAATTGGAGGATACCCTTATGTCAGATTTTACTCCGATGATGAAACAATATTTTGAGGTAAAAAAGCAGTATAAGGACTGTATACTGTTTTACAGAGTCGGTGATTTTTACGAAACTTTTTTTAAAGATGCCGAAATTGCATCCAGCGTATTAAATATAGTTCTCACAGGCAAAGATTGCGGCAAAGAAAAAAGAGCGCCTATGGCCGGCATACCTTTTCATGCAGCCGAAAATTATGTAAACAAATTAATAGACAGCGGATATAAAGTAGCTATTTGCGAACAATTGGAAGACCCGTCCAAAGCACAGGGTTTGGTAAAAAGGGACGTCATCAGAGTGATCACTCCAGGTACCGTTGTAAATGATAATCTGATCGGCAACAAAGATTCAAATTATATTTGCTCGCTCTATATAGGCAATGAATATTCCTCAATGGCGGTACTCGATGTATCGACCGGTGAAACTATAATAAGACGTACCTCCACAGACAGGAAATCCATATTTGATGAAATGGAAACAATAGACCCCTCGGAAATACTCCTACAAGAAAAAATAGCAAGAGAAAAAATTTACAAACAGTTAAGCGATCTGGATAAATTGATAGAAATAATACCGGATAATAGCTATAATTTAAAAACGTCTAAGAAAATTATATGGGAACAATTTGGACAGGACGACATAGTTGCTGAATTTGATGATATAAGCCTCATGGCGTTTGCAGTATTGATCGATTACGTTATAAAAACATTAAAGATCACAAATTTATATCTTAAAAAGCCATATTTTGAATTCAAAAGTAAGAATCTGGAAATAGACAATTTTACCAGAAAAAACTTAGAGCTGACCGAATCAATAAGATCGCGCAAAAATAATAACACCACGTTGTCAAATATAATAGATAGAACGAAAACAGCAATGGGCGGACGGCAAATAAAAAAGTATATTTTGAAACCTCTCATAGATATCCATGAAATAAAGAACAGGCTGGATGCGGTCGAAGAATTGTTCAGCAAAAAAGACATGCTGCATAATCTGAGGAACAAACTGGCTAAAATTTATGACATTGAAAGAATACTGGGTAAGTTAAGCTATAATAGTTCAACCCCCCGCGATTTAGTCATTTTAAAAACTTCCATTGGAATCCTTCCCGATATATCAGAAATATTATCGGAATGTAACAGCAACTTGCTGAAGAATCTGCTCGCCGAGTTGGATACGTTGGAAGATATATATACGCTCATTGATAAATCAATAAATGACGACCCTCCCAATGATTTAAAAGGCGGAGACATAATTAAGGATGGGTATAATATTGAAATAGACGATTTAAGATACATGAAGCAAAATAGTCAAAAACTATTAGTTGATTTGGAACAAAAAGAAAGGGAGAGAACAGGTATAAAATCTTTGAAGGTCGGATATAACAAAATATTTGGATATTATATAGAAATTACATCCAAAAATCTTGACCTTGTACCAAACGACTATATACGCAAACAAACTCTTGTAAATTGTGAAAGATATATAACGGATGAGCTTAAACAAATGGAAACGGCCATAACAGAAGCTGAATTTAAATTATTGGATTTAGAATATGAGCAATTTAATAAAGTCCGCAGCGAAATACTCTCTCAAATCCCAAGGATTCAGCAGGCCGTGTCTATAATCTCTCAGTTAGACGTATTACAGTCTTTCGCATATGTAAGTTTGGAAAATAATTATGTGAAACCTGTAATAAATGATGATGACAAAATTATTATTAAAAACGGCAGGCACCCTGTAATCGAAAAAATGGATAAAAAAAACATGTTTATAGCAAATGATGTATATTTGGATAACGATGAAAACATGATCCATATAATAACCGGTCCAAATATGGCGGGTAAATCAACTTATATGAGGCAAATAGCACTAATTGTAATAATGACTCAGATGGGCTGTTTTGTTCCTGCCGACGAGGCATCAATCAGTATAGTAGATAAAATCTTTACGCGCGTGGGCGCCAGTGATGATATATCCTCGGGTCAGAGCACATTTATGGTGGAAATGAACGAGGTGGCCTATATTTTAAAAAACGCGACTCCAAAGAGCTTAATAATCTTAGATGAGATCGGCAGAGGTACAAGCACCTTCGATGGACTGAGCATAGCCTGGGCGGTGGTTGAGTACATTTCAATAAATATCAAGTCTAAGACTCTTTTTGCCACACATTATCATGAACTCGTTAAGCTTGAAGATGATTTACCCAATGTGAAAAATTATTATGTCTCCGTCTATAAGAGTGATGATGATATTGTATTCTTGAGAAAGATATTGAACGGGTCAATGTCTCAAAGTTTCGGCATACAAGTCGCAAAAATGGCCGGACTTCCCGATGTGGTTATTAAAAAAGCAAAGAGGATTCTTTTGGATTTGGAAAAGGGGAACAAAAAGGTCAGAAGGATAGAAGAAAAATCTTCCGTGACTCAATTGGATATATCCAGTCTATATAATCCAGAAATCGTTGATACAATTAAAGGGGTTGATATAAATAATATCACACCTCTGGAAGCATTAAACGTCCTTGCCGAATTAAAAAATCTCGCATGCGGAGGTGACAAGTCTAACCATGAACAGAATCAAAATATTAGATGATGTAACTATAAACAAAATTTCCGCAGGTGAAGTTATAGACAGACCTTCTTCTATTGTCAAGGAACTAATAGAAAATTCGGTCGATGCAAAGAGCAGCAAGATCATGGTCGAGATAAAGGGTGGGGGCATTAAGTATATCAGAGTATCCGACGACGGAAATGGCATTTCCTCCGACGACGTTGAAATTGCTTTCTTCAGACATGCCACAAGCAAGATAAATAATTACCATGATTTGACCAATATATATACTATGGGTTTTCGAGGAGAGGCATTGTCCAGTATCGCATCCATTGCTAAAATAAATTTGTTTACCAAACTGCAGGAAGAAATTTTAGGAACCCATGCTGAGTATATGGGAGGAAACCTCATCAAAAAAGAAAATATCGGATGTCCATCCGGTACCACTATAATAGTGGAAGATGTATTTTATAATACACCGGCAAGGTATAAATTCCTAAAAAAAGAGTCGGTCGAAACAAAACATATTATCGACATAGTTACAAAAGAGGCACTTATAAATGCAAATATTTCATTCGAGCTGATCAACAACGGCTGTATGTTATTTAAAACATCGGGTAACAATAGCTTTGAAGAAAATATATATGATATCCTGGGATATAGTCTTAAAACTCACCTTATACCCATGGACATCAAATATGACGATATAACGATAAATGGTTTTATTACTAATATAAATTACTATGTAAAAAGTCAAAAAGATATTTTCCTTTATATTAATAAGCGTTATGTGGTCGACGAAGCTTTTAAAAAAGCAATAAAAGATGCATATACATCATTTCTGATAGTACACCAATATCCTGTGGTTGCCCTTAATATTTTTGTGCCTGCAGATAAAGTGGATGTAAATGTCCACCCTTCAAAATTATATGTAAAACTGTATGAAAAGGAAAATCTATATGATTATATTGGGCAGAAAATAAAGGAGGAACTATTAAATAGTCGGAAAGATGAAATACATATATTAAAAGATATATCAAATGCAATTCCTTCTGATGATAATAAATATAAATATGAAGACTCTTTTATACATGATAAACCGACTTCGTATCAATATTCCTTTGATACAGATATCACAACCGGCAATAGTACCTTAAAAGCAGGAAATCAATTCTCCGCTCCTAATGCGGCTTACTCTGACAATATCGGCTATCAAAATAATGCTTTACGTTATAAAATAATAGGACAGATCTTCAACACTTATATATTATTGGAAGTCGGTGAAGAATTATATATAATAGATCAGCATGCCGCTCATGAACGAATTTTATATGAAAAATTCAGCAACGATTATTTTTCTAAACAGATTGAAATTCAGACCCTGCTTGTACCTGAGATTATACGCTTGAACCATGTTGATTGTATTTTTATAAACGACATTAAAAATAATCTTGAGAATCTCGGTTTTAATATCGACATCTTAGGCGACGACGTTTTAATAATACGTGCGATACCTGTTTTATTAGGAGAAGTCAATAATAAAGATTTTATAATGGGTTTGATAGAAGAAGCGGAGCAAACAAAGATCGATTTGCATGAAGTTGAGCAGATAAATAAAATAATCATTACATCCGCGTGTAAAGCTGCGGTAAAAGCTTATAAAAAACTTGACGCTATCGAAATCGATAGGTTAATCGCAGATTTAAAAAATTGCAAGGAGCCGTATACCTGTCCTCATGGCAGGCCTACTATAATTAAAAAGACCTCATATGACATTGAGAAACTTTTCAAACGGAAGTGATATTTTGGCTATTCCACTAATTATAATAGCGGGACCAACAGCCATTGGCAAAAGCGATGCGGCGGCAGAATTGGCAATCAAAATAAACGGTGAGATAATTTCCGCGGATTCGATGCAGATTTACAAATTGATGGACACAGGAACGAGCAAACCCGATACCTGTACCAGATCTGCCGTCAGGCATCATCTCATTGATATAATATATCCCGACGAAGCATATAGCGTCGCATTATACCGCCAAGATGCCATAAGGGCTATTGAAAAGGTACATGGTAGGGGAAAACTGCCAATATTGGTTGGCGGCACTGGCCTCTATATAAATTCTATAATCAATAAAGTCGATTTTTCTGTAGGTCCCGATCATAATTTTAGAGAATTCCTTGAAGATGTTGCAGATAAAAAGGGCTTATCTCTTTTATCCGATGCCCTTTACAAGATTGATCCAGTAACGGCAAACAAACTTGAAAAAAATGATAAAAAGAGAATAATAAGGGCATTGGAAGTTTATTATAAGACCGGCAGGCCTATTTCACATTACAATAACTGTTCTGGGAGCATAGCAAACGATAGGTTTGATCTATTTTATTTCTGCATCTATATCGACAGAAATCGATTGTATGATAAAATAGAAAGACGCGTGGATATAATGATACAAAACGGCCTTGTTGAAGAAGTTGCCAAGTTGATGTCCCTAGGATATGACGAATCTCTAAATTCCATGCAGGCTATAGGATATAAGCAAATGATGAGTTATTTAAAAGGGAATATAGGATTGGAAGAATCTATTCAAATAATCAAAAGAGACACAAGGCATTATGCAAAAAGACAGCTTACTTGGTTTAAAAAAGATAAAAGGATACAGTGGATTGCTGTAGATGATTTATGCAGAGATGAAATAGCAAAAAATATTATTGATAAGTTAGCAGGAATATGCAAATAATAATCGAATATAAAAAGAGTATATAGTTTTATCTTTATTTGAAGGGGGATATTTTCTACAATGAACAATCCAAAAACCACTATCAATTTGCAGGACATTTTTCTAAATCAGATCAGAAAAGAACATATTACCGTAACTATTTATTTAGTCAATGGTTTCCAACTGCGGGGCATAGTCAAGGGCTTTGACAACTTTACTGTAGTGTTAGAAAATGAAGCTAAACAGCAACAACTTATATATAAACATGCAATATCAACTATTTCTCCGGTAAAGCCTGTAATATTCAGTAATGAAAGAGAAAGAGAAAGAGAAGATGTAGAATAATATAAATTTATAAAAAGATATTAGAAGACAAAGTACCACTTCTCTTCGTGCTTTGTCTTTTTTAATTGTGTCGCCGGGTTCATTAACAATTTATGATTCGATTTAATATAATATTATAAAAACAGGGGCGATGCATATGGATAATCAATTGGGTTCAAGAATATTAAAAACCGGAAGTTCCGGTGCGGATGTCAGATATCTTCAGCTCATTTTACAAAGCCTTGGCTACAATCCGGGACCCATAGATGGGATCTATGGGTATCGAACAATGAATGCCGTAATCAGATTTCAGAGAAATAACGGATTAGCAGCCGATGGGATTGTAGGTCCAAAAACTGTGAATATGCTTTTTCAGCTTTATCCATAAACTTTTATGGATATTTTCTTATAAAAAGAAGGATTTTTATGTTCCTACGTAGAACTAATTATACGAAATAAATATTTCGTATAATTAGGAGGTAAAAATGGACATTAAGAATTTCGATGACTTTCCAACAATCGCAATAAGTTATTTTGACTATATGTTAACGATTAAGGGAAAATCGCATAATACGGTTAAAGCATACAGCTATGATCTCGAACTATTCCTAAAATTCATTAAGCAGCGAAAAAATGATCTGCATGACATTGATTTTGATCAAATACCTATCAATGATATTGATATCGAATTTATTAAAAAAATTGATTTAAACGACCTCTACGCATTTCTATCATACGTATCTGTAAACAGGCATAACGGCAGCAATGCAAGAGCAAGAAAAGTCGCTTGCTTGAAGTCCTTTTTCAATTTTTTATATAACAAGATGAAGTTAATTGATCATAATCCTACTTCTGAATTGGAATCTCCTAAAATCGGGCAGCGAAATCCCGTCTATCTGGAACTCGATGAAAGTAAAAAACTGCTTAATTCCATAAACGGCCCCTTCTATGAAAGGGACTATGCCATCATCACCCTGTTTCTAAACACAGGATTGAGGCTTTCTGAACTCGTAACGATAAATATAAGCAGCATTAAGAACGATAAGTTTAGGGTAACCGGCAAGGGCGATAAAGAACGCACAATATATTTGAACAACGCCTGTATGGCCGCTATCAAAAATTATCTTGCCGTACGCCCTGTTGATGGTATAATTGATAGAGATGCATTATTTTTAAGCAAACGTAAAAAAAGGATATCGCCAAAGACTGTACAATATATTGTAAAAAAATATGTCAAGGCCGCCGGTCTTGATGTGGACAAATATTCCACGCACAAATTAAGGCATACCGCCGCCACCCTCATGTATAAGTACGGCAAGGTGGATATACGTACTTTGCAAAGCATTCTTGGGCACAGCAGCGTTGCCACTACGCAGATTTATACGCATGTAGACGAAGACATACTCAGAAAAGCCGTTAATAAAAATCCGCTTTCGGATATATAAAGTATATAAAGACAAATGACGGTCATTTATCATAGAACATATAACATATGCTTTTTATGGAGGAGGTCAATCAATTTATGGCTAAAAGGGTCAGCAAATCAAGTAAGGAATTAAGCGAGCCGCAGGAAAGAATTTTAGAGTTTATAAAGGATTCCATGAAGGAAAAAGGATACCCTCCTTCCGTACGTGAGGTTTGCAATGCACTCGGCTTCAGCTCTACCGCAACCGTATATGAGCATTTTAAATCCCTTGAAAGAAAAGGCTATATAAAAAGAGACAGTTCAAAACCACGCGCAATTGAAGTTACCGATAGGAAAATTTCTTTTGTGAGCCGGGAGATAATCGAGGTCCCTATCATAGGCAAAATCTCTGCAGGGAAGTCAATCCTTGCCGTGGAAAATATTGAAGAATATTTTCCATTACCATTGGATTTTATACAGGGTGATTCAAAGGACGAGAAGTTTTTTATGCTTAAGGTCAGAGGAGACAGCATGATAAATATCGGAATTATGGACGGCGATTATGTAATAGTACGCGAGCAGGCATTTGCTTTTAACGGCGAAATAATAGTGGCACTGATCGAAGACAGTGCCACCGTTAAAAGATATTATAAGGAAAAGGGCTATGTAAGATTACAACCCGAAAATCCATTTATGGATGCCATGATCTTTGAAAATGAAAATGATGTGAAGATTCTCGGTAAAGTCATAGGCGTTATAAGAAGGATTTAATGAATTTGTTCACAGCACTATTAGATTTTCATCGATCATATTTTGTACGGCCATTAATGCTCCAATGATATAGTGTTCAAAGGTTACGCCGCCCTGTACATAGAGTATATATGGATCGCGCAGTGGGGCATCCGCACTCAATTCTATTGAAGAGCCGTCGATAAAGCCGCCCGAACTCATGATTATTTTGTCATCATAACCAGGCATATCCCATGGCTCCGGCCTCACAAAGCTGTCTATCGGACTTGACTTTTGTATGCCTTGGCAGAATGAAATCAGTTTTTTGGGATCTCCCATTTTCACTGCTTGTACAATATCCGTCCGCTTGATGTCAAAGGCGGGATTTACACCAAATCCCAGTTTTTCAAACAGACGTGCCAGAAATATAGCTCCTTTAACGGCCTGGCCGACAACATGGGGAGCAAAGAAAAGCCCCTGAAGTATATTGTGCGACTTGCCAAAGTTTGTTCCCATATGCTTCCCCAATCCCGGCGCAGTAAATCTATAGGAAATCCTTTCTATCAAATCCTTGCGTCCGACAATATAACCCCCGCTTACCGCAATACCCGCCCCCGGATTTTTAATGAGCGAGCCGGCCACAATATCCGCCCCTGCGTCGGATGGTTCCCTGTCCTCTACAAACTCTCCATAACAATTATCCACCGCACATACAATATCATTATTGCATTCTTTTACGGATGTGATAGCCGCTTTAAGCATATCTATTCCTATGGACGGCCTCCAGGAATATCCCCTGGACCGCTGAAACATTATGACCCTTGTTTTATCAGTGATGTTATCTATTAGATTTTCTATATTTATAGTGCCATCTTTATTCAGCGGCACTTCCTTATAAAGGACACCATATTCCTTTAAACTCCCCTCACCTACCCTGCCGTCTATGACGGTCCTCATGGTATCATACGGACTGCCGGTTGCATAGATCAATTCATCACCGGGACGCAATAAGCCAAACAAAACCGTGCTTAAAACATGAGTACCCGATACGAAATACGGCCTGACAATGGCATCCTCAGTATTAAAAACATTTGAATAAATCTCATCAACTATGTCCCTGCTTATATCGCCATAGCCATAGCCTGTGGCAAATATAAATTGGTTATAAGACAGTTTTGATTTCTGCATTGCATCTATGACCTTTGCCTGATTAATAAATACAACCTTGTCTACCGACTTATTCGCATCGGAAATGTCGCCAAGTGTGCCCTCGGCAATCTCAATTAACCTGTCGTCAATTCCAAACTTATTCATCACATCGTAAGGTATTAATCCCATAATATACTCCTTATATAATTTAATATAGTTGTATGTCAATAATAAATATTATCAGGAATATCTTCCTCTTCGATAAATATCAAATCATTTTTCATAATGGGAGATTTTTTATAAATCCTCCATGCCTGATTCATAATAGATTTCTCAATTATATTCCGTATAAGTCGCGCATTGCCTTCCTTTATCCTATTATCATTCAAACACCTGATAAGCAGCTTGTATATCTTTCTCTTCGCCTTGGGTGTCAATTTATAATCGCGTGCCGCGGTCATTTTGTCGGATATAAGCATAAGCTCATCCATAGTATAATCCGGAAAATCAAACTGCAGAGAAAACCTTGATTTAAGCCCGGGGTTTGCATTTAAGAAATATTCCATTTCATCTCTGTATCCGGCTAAAATTAAAATGAATTCGCTTTTATGGTCTTCCATCGCCTTCACGAGCGTATCAATGGCCTCTTTTCCGAAGTCCTTTTCGCCTCCTCTTGCAAGAGAATATGCCTCGTCTATAAACAATATACCGCCCATGGCCTTTTTTACATTCTCCCTAACCTTTTGAGCGGTATGCCCTATATATTCTCCCACAAGATCGGCACGCTCGACCTCAACGACATGCCCCTTAGATAATATGCCTACGCCCTTTAATATTTTGCCCAAAAGCCTGGCCACGGTAGTTTTTCCCGTTCCGGGGTTGCCCTTGAATATCATATGTAATGTCAAGGGTTCATATTTCAATCCCTTTTCTTTTCTCATCTGTTCCAACCTTATGTAAGCTTCAAGTTGTTTTATAAGATCTTTGATGTCCTTTAAACCCACAAGATCATCTAATTCGTCTAAAGCGGCATTCAAATCCCGGTCCTTATCCACATCCGCTTGTTTATTACGGCTCTTGAACTTCAAATATTCCAATCCAAAGAATTTATCAGACCTCTTCATAACGAATCGCCCAATAACAGAATATGCTTGAAAGAATAATTTGGCACTGAAGAAATCGTTGTTCTAAAACAGCGACCGCAGCTTAAGGCAGAGTATACCGCCCCGTCGCTCCGGCCGCCGTTTCAAATTATATTATCCCACTTGTGAAATTATCAAGGCGTAACCCTATATAACATTCTCGGAAACGGAATCGTCTCTCTTATATGATCCAAACCACAAATCCACGCCACGGTCCTTTCAATACCAAGCCCGAATCCAGAATGCGGGACGGTGCCATACTTCCTCAAATCCAGATACCAATTGTAGATTTCGGATGGAAGATTTTCTTCTTCCATCCTCTTGACCAATAGATCATACTCATGTATTCTTTGGCTGCCGCCAATTATTTCTCCATAGCCTTCAGGTGCCAGCAAATCATCGCAGAGGACTACCTCAGGTCTCTTTGGGTCAGGCTGCATGTAAAAGGCCTTGCACTTTTTGGGATATTCCGTGACAAATAACGGTTTTTCATATAAATTTGCGAGGAACGTCTCGTCGGGAGAGCCAAAATCATCTCCCCATTTTATGTCAAAATTGTTTTTCTGCAAAGTCTCTACCGCATCATCGTAACTAATGCGTTCAAAGGGAGCTTTAATAACTTCTAATTTTGCTATGTCTCTGTTGATGGATTTCAGTTCTAATTCTCTGTTTTTAAGGACACTCTCAACGATGTAAGAGATAAGCTCCTCCTGCAGCTGCAAATTTCCTTCATGGTCCATATAGGCTACTTCCGGTTCCAGCATCCAAAATTCTATCAGATGCCTCCTCGTCTTTGACTTCTCAGCTCTAAAGGCCGGGCCGAACGTATATACCTTGCCCAGCGCCATTGCACACGCTTCGGCATACAGCTGTCCCGTCTGAGATAGGTATGCGCTGTCGCCAAAATAATCAATCTCGAACAGATCTGTAGTACCCTCGCATGCCGTCGGTGTTATTATGGGCGAGTCCGCCCTTATGAAACCCTTATTATTTAAGTATTCCACAGCGCTTTTAATAATTTCATGACGTATTCTAAGTATGGCGCTTTGCCTTTCCGTACGCATCCATAGATGCCTATTATCCATCAAAAATTCTATGCCGTGTTCCTTCAGCGCGATAGGATAATCACCTGCTTCCTGAACCAATGAAAGGTCGATCAGATCAAGCTCATAACCCGAAGGAGCTCTTTTATCGCTCTTTACTTTTCCGACCACGATAATAGAAGATTCCTGCGTCAGATGATCGCATAATTCGAATAGTTCAGAACTGACGGCAGATTTCTCAGCCACTACCTGAATAAATCCGCTTCCATCTCTTATCTGCAAAAATTGAATCTTCCCGCTGGATCTTTTATTATATAGCCAGCCCTTTATCAATACCTCATGCCCCTCATGTAGTTTAACATCGGAAATACTGCATTCAACCATTTTTAAACCTCCATTAGCAGAATAAATTTAAAAAGCAGCAAACAGCGCATCAATTTGATAATATGTTTATAACAGCAATGTTTATACCGTAAGTATCGTATCAATATTATTCAAATCAGCATTATATTTTTCCAACTCAGGCTGTACAAAATTTTGAATATAGAGTTCCACCTGTTTTGCAGATAGACCTATATATCTCTCCGGATCTAATAGATCCTTAACTTCGTCTTCCCTTATCGGTATTTCGGGGTCATCGATGATCTCCCATATCAGATTTAGATCCGTTCCCTCTCTATAGGCCATCTTTGCATCCATTGAGTGCTTCCGAAGCCTCTCGTGTACGGCTTGTCTGTCTCCGCCGTTTTCCACCGATCTCATCAATATATTTTCCATAGCCATGAACGGCAGTTCACGCGAAATATTTTTATTAATTATCTTCGGGTACACATTAATATTCTGCGAAATATTGGCATAGAGGTTCAAAACGCCATCGGCAGCGAGAAAAATTTCAGGTATGGATATACGTCTGTCAGCCGAGTCATCCAATGTCCTTTCCAGCCACTGCGCGGAAGCGGTCACGGAAAAGTTGGATACATCCACTATTATGTAGCGGCTGAGCGAACACATTCTCTCACTGCGCATAGGGTTCCGTTTATAAGGCATGGCAGAGGAACCGACTTGTGATTCTTCAAATGGTTCCTCCAATTCGTTTTCATGTTGAAGAAGTCTGATATCATTCCCAAATTTATGAGCGCTTTGAGCTATACCGCACAGCGCTTCCGCTATATACCAATCATATTTCCTCGTATATGTCTGCCCTGTAATAGGAAATGACTTTTCAAATCCCATTTTACGTGTTACTATTTTATCTAACTCCAAGACCTTGTCAGTATCCCCGTGGAATAGCTCTAAAAAACTTGCCTGCGTACCTGTGGTACCCTTTGCTCCTCTGATCATGAAATGATCTATGCGGTTGTTGAGCTCATCGAGATCCATCATCAGATCTTGTATCCACATGCACGCCCTTTTACCTATAGTGGTAAGCTGGGCAGGTTGAAAATGAGTATAGCCCAAAGTAGGTACATCCTTATAGCTGACGGCAAAAACAGTAAGATTTTTTATACATTTTAAGACTTTATTTCTAATGATCAGTAAAGCCTGATACATTTGTATCAAATCCGCATTATCATCTACGAAGGCGCTGGTAGCTCCCAAATGAATTATCGGCCGTGCTTTAGGCGCCTTCTCTCCGAATTCATAGATGTGCGCCATTACGTCATGCTTCAACTCTTTTTCCTTATTTGAAACAGTATCGTAAGAAATATCGTTTATGTGACGCTTCATCTCATCTATCTGTTCATCCGTAATATTAAGTCCAAGTTCCTTTTCTGCTTCGGCTAAGGCTACCCACAGCTTGCGCCATAAACTATATTTATTGTCATCCGAAAAGATATGGCTCATCTCTTTACTCGCATATCTTTCCACCAGCGGATTTGAATACCTGTCGTGTTCGGTCATCAGTTTCATCTACCTCAATTTTTTTATAAATTCATTGATGTTTTCAAGTCCCAGCTTTATACCATCCATGGAAGTCGCATAGGAGAGCCTGATAAAATCGTCGTTGCCAAAACCCGAGCCGGCGACGGCCGCCACTCCATAGTATTTCAGCAGCAATTCAGCAAATTTATCCGACGAATCGATCGATTCTCCTTCAATGGATTTATCCTTATAGTTGGTAATATCAAGCATTACATAAAAAGCTCCTTTTGGACGGATAAATTTAATATTATACTCGTCCAATTTTTTTATCATATATTTTCTTCTGTTGTCAAATTCGGATATCATATTATTCAGTTCGTTTTCACCGCTGCTCATGGCGACCATAGCGGCATATTGGGCTATGGAATTGGCATTGGATGTCGTGTGGCTCTGTATATCTGTCATGATTTTTATTATGTCTTTATTGCCGGCCGCATATCCTATTCGCCAGCCCGTCATAGCATAAGTCTTGGAAACACCGTTTATTACAAAAGTCAAATTCTTGATATCTTCATTTACAGATGCAATGCTATGGTGCCTTTCACCGTCATATATCAACTTACTATATATCTCATCAGATATCACATAGATATTGTGCCTCACCAATACTTCGGACAGGGCCATCAATTCATCAAAAGTATAGACTGTGCCCGTTGGATTTCCAGGACTATTAATAAAGAATAACTTTGTCTTTGCCGTAATTGATCTTTCAAGCTGAGAAGGTGTAATTTTAAAATCATTCGCCGGGTCTGCATCTATGATAACAGGTACCCCGCCGCACAGCTTTACCATTTCGGGATAACTGACCCAGTATGGTGAAGGTATCAGCGCCTCGTCGTCCACATCTATCAAAGCCTGAAGCACATTAAATATTGCCTGTTTGGCTCCATTGGATACCAGGATTTCATTGGGAGCATAGCACAGACCATAATCATTTTTAAACCTGTCGCATATGGTCTGTCTCAGATCTAAGAAACCGGAAACCGGCGTATATTTGGTGAGCCCGGTAAACATAGCATGAATTGCCGCTTCTTTGATATACAAAGGCGTATCAAAATCAGGTTCTCCAACCCCGAAATTGACAACCTTTTTACCCTCTGATTTGAGTTGGTTAGCGATTGCATTCATGGCTAAAGTTGATGATGGAGTTACGTTTTTACCTCTTGACGAAATCATCAAAATTCCTCCCTCAAATTTTTAATTTCTCTTTTAATTCTATCACATTGCGGTATGAAATTGTACATTTACCTATAGCGCCGTCTGTGGGAGAGTGGAAATCAGACCCCCCCGTTTCGATCAGATCGTATTTTTTTGCAAAGTCCTTTGCCATACGGATATCATCTGCGCCATGCTTCGGATGATATACCTCTATTCCATACATCCCGGCTTCGATTATTTTAGGTATCAGAACTTTTTTGCCGATCAGGCCCGGATGAGCAAGTACGGGTGCGCCGCCTGACTTAACAATAATCTTCACGGCTTCTTCGGGAGATAGTTCATATTTTTCCACATAGATCGGCGAGCTTTTATTCAAATACTTTTTAAATGCATCAGATACGTTGCCGGCATAACCGTGTCTGACCAATACTCTTGCAATATGAGGTCTCCCAAGCGTATAATGATTACCTTCATTATATACTTCGTTGATATCCAAATTAATTTTATAGTAGTCATAGAGATTTTTGACCATCTTTTCGACTCTATGGGTCCTTACAGCCCTTATATCTGAGAGCGTCGCAAGCAAATCATTGTCTTCATAATCCATCCAGTATCCCAATATATGTACGTCCTCGCCGTCCAAAGTTGCACTCATCTCTATGCCGGGTATGATATCAATGCCCTTACGTTCACGCAGATCAAGGGCGTTTTTTATGCCGCCTACCGTATCATGATCAGTAATAGCTATCCCGCTGATTTTATTTGAAACCGCCATGTCGATTATCTGATCCGGTGTTAATACGCCGTCTGAATATATGGTATGAACATGCATATCATATTCAGTCATCTTTATCGTTCCCCCCATATCTCCGTTCGAGTTCCGACGCCGTCTGATTGAGCGCGGTAACTTTGCGGGCCTTGCCATCGTCGGCTGTTTCTAAAATAACGGCGTTTAATTGTGCCTCACCGCCGGCCACATCGAATCTCGTTGGCATACCCGTAATAAATTTCTTTATTATAGCATCCTTATCCGAACCGATAACGGAGTTTATAGGTCCGGTCATTCCCGCATCCGTTATATATGCGGTACCGCCAGGCAATATCTTTGCATCTGCAGTCTGTACATGCGTATGCGTACCGAAAACGGCGGTGACCCTGCCGTCCACATAATAGCCGAAGGCAATTTTTTCCGATGTCGCTTCCCCATGAAAATCCACAATTATATAATCTGCTGTTTCGCTGCATAGATCGATCACTTTATCAACGGAAGTAAAGGGGCAATCAATAGGATTCATAAAAACCCTTCCCATTACATTTATTATGCATATGGAGCTATCCCCACACTTATAAAAAGTATAGCCCTGCCCCGGGACACCCGCCGGATAATTGACGGGCCGTATAAGATGCTCTTCATTATTGATTATATCTACTATTTCCCTTTTGTCCCAAATATGATTGCCCGATGTTATTACATCTATCCCAAACGAATATAATTCATCCAATACCTTTCTGGTCAAGCCATTGCCATGCGCGGCATTCTCACCGTTTGCGACCACAACGTCTATCTTATATTCATTCCTCACATAACCCAAAAAATCCTTGAGAAGGGATCTTCCTGACCTGCCCACAATGTCGCCTATGAATAAAATCTTCAAAATACTTCTCCTTTCAAATATTCAGTGAATCAGATAAAGTCAAAAAATCTTTATGATTCATATGAGAAAAAGGTCAATTTGCCGTCTTTTTATAACAAACTGCCTTATATATTATACTACATCTTTACAAAAAAATTTTTACAGGGTATGTATTAATCCAGTAATTAATCTTGAATGATCCTCAATGAGTTATGGAAAAACAAGTAAGCTCAACCCCATCGGACAAACAAGCGAGAGTTTATATAGGACGTAATTACTATTCATCCAGAATGAACTCTTTCACATCCTGTCTTGCTTCATCGGAAAAAAGTATATCTCCGGCCAGGCTGTTTTTCCCATAATGGCTTGCGCTTAAATATAAAATTTTCGGTGTTTCTTCCACGTGGTAAGAAAATACCTTTCGAAAATTGTTTTTCTCAGTGTTGCTGACGACAATAAATCTCTTGCGCGCTTTATCATAAGCGCTCAATTCCTCAGGGTTTATACGAAAATACCACTGCTGCCTTTCACTAAAGGCAAAAAAATTAGCACATGGATAATCATTATAATTCGGGACAATAAAATATGTCAAATCATGGGATATGATGTTGTCAATCAGCGTACATTCCATATCATCCATATACGGACAGCTTAAATTTTTAGTAAAACACTCATAATTGCATTTGCCGCAGGAGTTTATTGAGAATTCCGTAAAACTCAGCAAGTCGGCGGCACCGCAATAAATCTCCCTGATATAATTACCTATCGCCTCACAATTCCCATCTTTCCTTGAACTGAATGTTATAATACAAACACGTATATTTTTATTTTCCATAATTCGCCTCGCAGATTTTTATATTATCCCATTATGGGTTGCCTAACGATAAACGCACGAAAGGCACAGAACAACGAAAGATCCTGTGCCTTTCGCAAGGATGCGGCACCGCTCAGTGCATCCTCGTATTAAATTTTATTTTGCATACTCAATCGCCCGAGTTTCTCGTATCACATTGACCTTTATCTGACCGGGATATTCCAACTCGGTCTCTATCTTTTTAACTATTTCCCTTGCCAGTTGAAACGTATTCAAATCATCGACCTCATCGGGTTTGACTATTATACGGATTTCTCTTCCAGCCTGTATTGCATAGGACTTCTCCACACCGTCAAAGGAGTTTGCTATATCTTCCAACTTCTCAAGACGTTTGATATACGCCTCCAATGTCTCTTTACGTGCACCCGGCCTGGCAGCAGAAATGGCGTCCGCAGCCTGAACCAAAACTGCCTCTACGGTTCTCGGCTCCACATCGTTATGATGGGCTTCAATAGCATGAACAACACCCGGAGATTCATGATACGTTTTTGCCAATTCCGTGCTTATTTCCACATGAGAGCCTTCCATTTCCTGATCAACGGCTTTACCTATATCATGAAGCAAACCGGCTCTTTTGGCAAGATTGACATCCGCACCAATTTCGGCAGCCATTAAACCAGCCAATTGAGCAACCTCTACCGAATGTTTCAATACATTTTGTCCATAACTCGTTCGGTATTTAAGTTTTCCAAGATATTTAATAAGTTCGGGATGGAGACCATGCACGCCGGTTTCAAAAGCTGCCTGTTCTCCCTCTTCTCTTATCTTATTCTCTATTTCTTTGCGTGCCTTTTCAACCATTTCTTCTATTCGGGCAGGATGGATCCTTCCGTCACTTATAAGCTTTTCAAGAGCTATTCGAGCAATTTCACGCCTAATCGGGTCGAAGCCGGATAAAATCACCGCTTCCGGTGTGTCATCTATAATCAGGTCTACTCCGGTCAGTGTCTCTAATGTTCTGATATTTCTACCCTCACGCCCTATAATACGTCCTTTCATTTCGTCATTTGGCAATGTCACTACGGAAACCGTCGTTTCAGCCGCCTGATCAACCGCACACCTTTGAATTGCTGAGGTGACTATTTCTCTTGCCCTTTTCTCAGCATCCGTCTTAGCATTGTTTTCAATTTCCTTGACCATTGTCGCCGCCTCATGTTTTACTTCTTCTTCAATTTCGCTCAATAGAAGCTGCTTTGCCTGTTCGGTTGTCATCCCTGATATCCTTTCCAGTTCGGCAATCTTCTCATTGTATATAGACGCGACGTTTTCTTCCTTTTCTTGAATTTCTATCTTTTTCTTATTCAGGCCTTCGTCTCTTTGATTTAAACTTTCCTCTTTCTTATCCAAGAGCTCTTCACGCTGCAGCAGTCTTCTTTCCAATCTCTGAAGTTCATTACGTCTGTCCTTCGTTTCCTTATCAAATTCTGTCCTCAATCGATGAACTTCGTCTTTTGCTTCAAAGAGCATTTCCTTTTTGGTAGTTTCAGCTTTCTTTTCTGCTTCAATTAATAATTTTTGGGCTTCATCTTCAGCACTTTTTATTTTTGACTCTGCTATATATTTCCTCAAAAAATAACCTATTATCAAACCTATTATCAAAGTAATAATAGCGATGATAACTGTAATAAATTGTGGTATACTTGCCACCTCCTTTACCCAAAATAATATATCCTTAATTTAATTCTATTACTAAAAAAATAAAGTGTCAAGCAATATGTCAATCCATATCGTTGACACTTCCAGAAAATGTTTCTATAATTTTTTCAACGGCAATATTGATAGATTCATATGAGAAACCCCTGGTATAAAAATATTTTTTTACCTTTAATTGTATGGTTTTATCACTTAAGTCCATATCTTCGAACTTCCTAAGAATATTTTGATAAATAATTTCCGATTCGTTGTAATCCTGAACATCGGAAAATATCCTATTCATCATATCCTTATCTATTCCCTTCCTTAAAAGCTTATATGATACCTCCTTTATACTGTCGCCACTCTCAAAAAGATGGTAATCAATAAAGAGCTTCATATAAGCTTCGTCATCGATATAGCCCTTCTCCGTCAAATAATCTATTATCTCATCTATATCGTCTTCATCTACGCTTTTCTTCCTTAACTTATTCAATACTTCCCATCGTGTGTGAGGGTTTCTTAGATAATTTAACGTATAATTTAACGCTTTATCGTTCATTGGACTTTGAATTCCATCTAATCTTCGTGACTATCGTCATCATTTTGAGTAGAAGGTGCTGCAGAGTTAAAGGCAATGCTAAAATTATCTTTGATTTTATTCTCTATTTCCAGAGCTACATCTTTGTTTTCTTTTAAATATTGTTTTGCATTTTCTCTGCCCTGACCTATCTTGTTATCGTTATATGCAAACCACGACCCGCTCTTTGATACAATGTCGAGATCAACGGCCGTGTCCAACAGGCTTCCTTCTTTTGATATGCCCTCGCCATATATTATATCAAATTCAGCCTGCTTAAATGGAGGAGCCACCTTATTCTTTACTATTTTTACCCTTGTTCGGTTACCTATTATATCATTGCCTTGTTTGATATTGTCAATTTTTCTTACATCCATCCTGACGCTGGCATAAAATTTCAAAGCTCTTCCACCCGGTGTCGTTTCCGGATTTCCAAACATAATTCCGACCTTCTCACGGAGTTGGTTTATAAATACAACGGTACTTTTGGACTTGCTTATAACACCTGCCAATTTTCTCAAGGCCTGAGACATCAGTCTTGCCTGCAGACCGACATGAGAATCTCCCATATTGCCGTCGATCTCCGCCTTGGGTACCAGCGCAGCCACGGAGTCAATGACTATAATATCAATAGCTCCACTCCTGACAAGGGCCTCGGCAATTTCCAATGCCTCTTCACCGGTATCCGGCTGAGAAATAAGAAGATTGTCCGTATCCACGCCTAGATTTTTAGCATATGCAGGATCAAGCGCATGTTCGGCATCAATAAATGCTGCAATACCGCCAAGCTTTTGTGCCTCCGCTATAATATGAAGTGCTATAGTGGTCTTACCGGATGACTCCGGCCCGAATATTTCCACAACCCGGCCGCGCGGCACGCCTCCCACGCCTAAAGCGACATCCAGGCAAATCGATCCGGTGGGTATTACATCATTGACCATAAAAGACGGGTTTTCACCGAGTTTCATTATTGAACCCTTTCCGAACTGTTTTTCGATCTGTCCGATTGCAATTTCCAGTGCCTTATCTTTTTCTATCATTTTTTCACCTGAAAATCAGGCTGATCCCCCTCTCAAATATATTTTATTATATACTTTCTAAGTTCATTTAAAGCTGTCAGCGAGGCATAGTTCTTAAACCATATCCTGTTTCCTCGCGAAATAAATTTATAGGTCTCATTTCCATATTTAGAACTGATGCCTACATAGAACAAGCCGACAGGTTTATTTTCAACTGCATTGGGGCCTGCGATTCCAGTTATCGATAATCCTATGGAGGTGTCCGACTTCTTTCTTATCCCTTCAGCCATGAATTCAGCTGTTTCACTGCTGACGGCACCGTATTTATCTATTATATCCTGCGGTATTGCGAGTTCCTTTATTTTAGCTTCATTGGCATATGTGACTTCACATAATTTTAAAGACTGGGATATGCCTCCGATATCAGTGAGGAGATTTGCTATATTCCCGCCTGTACAGGATTCTGCAACAGCTATTGTAAGTTTATTGCCTATTAAAAGGTCAGCTACCATGGATGGTATTGTATCTGCATCTATTCCGTAAATATATTCCCCTAATCTATCGCGGATTTGTTGCTCCGTAGCTTGTATCATATCAAAGGCTTCATCGCTGCCATGAGCTTTTGCAGTTATCCTTAAGGTAACTGAACCTCCTCCTACTAATGGGGCTATAGTAGGATTGGTCTGGTTATCTATAATATCTTTTATCCTCTCTTCTGTTTCAGATTCACTTATGCCAAACAATTTAAGTACTCTGGATTCGATCACAGTCTTATACCCGATTTTAGAAAGAATATACGATATGACAGTTTCCCTGAACATTGGCTGAAGTTCATTAGGCGGGCCTGGTAAAACGACAAATATTTTTGAATCGGACTCAATTATACATCCGGGTGCCGTACCGTTATTATTGGGAATCAATTTGCTGCCTTCGGGAAACATCCATTGCTTTTTATTATTCTCCGGAATTTTTTTTGAGTGAAAATGCTCTATGACATGATCTTTTGCCTGTGGGAATTCAACTAATTTCATATTGAGGAATTCACTGACTGTTTCTTTAGTGAGGTCATCCTCAGTGGGGCCTAAACCCCCCGTGAATATTATCAGATCCGATCGCCCGGATGCAGTCTTTATCACATTCAGTAATCTATCTCGGTTATCTCCCACCGTTGTATGATAATAAATATCGATCCCAATTGGGGCTGATTCTTGAGATATATATTGGGCATCGGTATTGCATATCTGCCCCAACAACAATTCAGTACCTACTGAAATAATTTCCGCCTTCATTACCTATCCCTTCGCTCTAATAAATATTATATATCAGTCATACCAACTTGTATATATGATCAAGCCATAAACGATCATTGCAACATAATTTCCACCGTCTCGTTACGGTATTATTTATTGATATGTCCCATCATCACCAAGAGCATCTCCCTCGAGATCGTAAATATTCGTCTTCGTAGTCAATGCTTTTACGAAATCACCTATGTTCAAATTTGTTTTGCTGTTTACATAATAATTTCCGTCAACCTCCGGGGCCTGGCCGTAATATCTCCCCTTATACCTGCCCTCACTGATCTTTTCTTCAATAAGGACATCGAATACCTTTCCTACCCTTTTGCTATTTTTGCTATATGAGATCTTCCTCTGTAACAGCATTACCTCTTTCTTTCTGTCCGTTTTTACTTTACTTTTGATCTGCCCCGGCAAATCATATGCCTCCGTGCCTTCCTCCCGCGAGTAAGAAAATACGCCTAAATTATCAAACCTCATTTCTTTCATGAAGCTGATCAGTTTGTGAAATTCTTCTTCGCTCTCGCCGGGGTATCCCACCATCAAAGTAGTCCTAAGCACTATATTGGGTATATTTTTTTTCAGATTTTTAATAATGGAAATCAAATGTTTATTAGAAGAATCCCGATGCATGCTCTTTAAAATCCTATCGCTGCAGTGCTGTATGGGTATGTCAAGATAATGGCAGATCTTAGGTTCACTCTTTATAACATCCACGAGTTCATCCGTTATTGCTTCGGGATAACAATACATAAGCCGTATCCACTGAATCCCGTCGACACTAGAGAGCTGCCTAAGCAGGTCCCCCAAAGCCATTTTTTTATATATATCCATACCATAGCGCGCCGTATCCTGTGCCACAATTACTATTTCCCTTACTCCATTATGTGAAAGCATATTTACCTCATCGACTATGCTTTCAATAGTTCTGCTTTTATATCTCCCCTTTATAGACGGTATGGTACAAAAACTGCAATTATTGTTGCATCCCTCGGATATCTTTACATATGCCATATACGTGGGAGTAGATAAAATTCTCGGATATTCTTTTATGTATACGTCTCTTTCCGTATCGCTGAATTTAACCGAACCCTCCATGGCTTTTATTGCATTTACAATACCTTCCGGACTGGGAGCCGATATGACAGCATCTATTTCCGGCATTTCGCCAAGCAAATCATCCTTATATCTTTGTACAAGACATCCTGTCACCATTAGATACTTAAGTTTACCAACCTTTTTTAGCTTACCTATATTAATAATCTGCTCAATCGATTCCAAAGAGGCGGCCGATATAAATCCGCATGTATTGATTATGGCAATGTCCGCTTCATTGACATCGTTGGTCAAATCATAGCCTTCCTCTCTGACAGCATACAGAATATGCTCTGATTCCACCAAATTTTTTGAGCAGCCAAGTGATATTAAACATATTTTATAAGACAATAACTATACTCTCCTCTCCTCATTAAAAAACTTTTGCCATTGTTCATTCGTTATGAGAACATCCCTGGGTTTCCCATTATCATATTTGCTTACAAACCCCAATTCTTCCATCTGTTCTATAATTCTTGCGGCTCTATTATAGCCTATTCGCAATCTTCTTTGCAATAGCGATGCGGACGCCTGATTACTCTCCAAAATTACCTCCACGGCCTTTGGCAATAATTCATCATTGTCATTCATATCGTTGTCTTTTTGTTTCTCTTCCTCGATTACATCCTCAACATTCTTATCATAATTGGAAGGATATTTTTCTTTTAGATAACTTACTACTGACTGTACTTCTTCCTCGGCTATATATGCGCCCTGGACCCTGACAGGTTTATTGATCCCGATAGGCATATAAAGCATGTCGCCCTTCCCCAAAAGTTTTTCCGCGCCGGCCACATCCAATATTGTTCTCGAATCTATCTGAGAGGAAACGGCAAAAGAAATCCTTGAGGGGATATTTGCCTTTATTATTCCGGTAATGACATTGACGGACGGTCTTTGAGTAGCGATTATCAAATGTATACCGGCAGCTCTGGCCATTTGGGCCAGTCTGCATATATAATCCTCTACTTCTGCAGGAGATACCATCATGAGATCCGATAATTCGTCGATTATAATTACGATTTTGGGTATATATTTATCCGCTTCATTCTCATAGATCTTGTTATAGCCATCTATATCCCTGACATTATTTTCAGCAAAAATCTTATACCTGCTTATCATTTCCTGAACCGCCCAATTTAAAGCCTGCGCCGCTTTCAGAGGATCGGTAACTACAGGTATCAGCAGATGCGGTATACCGTTATAGACGCCCAATTCGACCACCTTTGGATCGATAAGTATCAGCCTTACCTGATTTGGCGGAGATTTATACAGTAAACTGATTATTATAGTATTGAGACAAACACTTTTGCCTGATCCTGTCGCGCCGGCAATCAATAAATGCGGCATAGACGTCAGATCGCCGACCACATTATTGCCCGTGATATCCTTGCCCAAAGCAATGGTAAGGTCAGACTTACTGTCCCGAAATTCATTTCCGGCAAGGACCTCTCTTATAAATACCGGGTTGATTTTCTTATTCGGAACCTCTATACCAACCGCAGATTTACCGGGTATAGGCGCTTCGATCCTGATTCCCTGGGTTGCCATAGCCAAGGCTATATCGTCCTGCAGGCTTAAAATTCTGCTGACTTTCACTCCGGGACTCAATTGAAGTTCGTATCTTGTAACCGCCGGACCATGATTGATTTGGATAACCTTAGCCTCTATTCCGAAATTGAAAAGAGACTGCTCCAGGATTCTCGCATTCTCGACGTAATCATGTTTTAAATCTTTAGGTTTTTTATTAGGATTATTGAGAAGATCAATATCGGGCACGTCATAATCAAACACAGAATTAATTATTCCTGCGTTGTTTGATTTACCCTCGGTATTGTGATCTTTGCCTTGATCCAGAAAATCGACTATTTTTATATTTGTCGGTTCATTCCGGTCAGGTTTATTTTCCAGAAGAGGTTTTTCCTTATCCATTTTAGTGTCTTGCTCCATCGCTGCAGACGCTTCTAACACTGAGGGATGCTTTCTATTAATGATACTGCCGATTATCTCCTTAATGTATCTTCCGTCGATCATAACTATTATACCTAATATAATGGCTAATATCAGCACAACATAACTTCCCGTAATTCCAAATAGGGATATAAAAGTATATCCAAGTATACCTCCTACCAAACCGCCGCTGCTTTTGATATTGCTTACGGACACATTGTTGGCTATATATTGGCTGAAGGATTTTACTTCGGGATAGTTGTATATATTTATTAATGATAATAATGCCAGATAAATAAAAAATAGCATATAGATCTTATTACTGTATTTTAGGGTTTTGTACGCATAGATGCTGTTAAACGCCAAGAGTATCAAAAGAACTGAAAAACCTATTTTACCATCACCAAAAAGATATTGAAAGGAATCCCTCAAGAATTTGCCTATTATACCTGTATCTTCGCTGATATTACTTATAAAAGCAAAAACAGATATGATCAGCAGAGCTATATACATAAGGAGGACGTATTGCTTATTATCGATTTTATTTTTCAAAATTTTCTTCCCCCTTTATCAATAAGAAACGTACATATTTAATTATATAACAAAAAACCAAGAAGTTCTATATTAGGAAATTCAGCATATTCCTCTTTTTAAGTATTGTACCGGGAGCAATTGCCGGGTTCATATAATCGCTTAAATTTAAAGAAAAAATATCGAAGATCATGTATTCATTCTCGTTGATCTCTTCCAACTTATACACAACATCATTTTTTTGGATATCAAAAAACTTTCTCGGTTTTTCCATGTCCATATATAGAATATCCGGAGGAACAACAGTATAATACATTCGATCTCACCTCTATGAGTTTTGGTTAATCATATCACGCAGTTTCTTAAGTGCCTGACTTACCCCTCCAACTTCATCGATCAGTTTACATTCCACGGCATCTCGTCCAATCAATATAGTTCCCACATCTGTAGCCAGTTCACCAGTTTTTAGCATCAATCTCAAAAATTCCTCCTTTTCTATTCCTGAATTTCTGATTACAAAATCAACCACACGGTCCTGCATCTTATTAAAATACTCAAATGTTTGAGGCACTCCTACGATCAATCCGTTCATCCTTATGGGGTGAATGGTCATCGAGGCGCTGGGTACAATAAATGAATAGTTTGTAGATACGGCAAGCGGTACACCTATACTGTGACCCCCGCCGACCACCAGAGAAACCGTGGGTTTCGATATAGAGGATATCATCTCCGCTATGGCCAAGCCCGCTTCCACATCGCCCCCAACGGTATTCAGTATGACCAGCAGCCCCTTTATATTAGGGTTATCATCAATCCCAACAATCTGTGGTATGACATGTTCATACTTTGTCGTCTTGTTTTGCGGGGGCAATATTATATGCCCTTCTATCTGTCCTATAATTGGCAGACAATATATGTCGCTTTGAAAATTAGGCATGTTCGAAACGCCAAACTGGTTAATATCGGTGGCTTGATTCTCCCCCGTATTATCTTCATCTTTAACGGAAATATCGTTTATTTTATCTCTCATCTATACCAACCTTTCTTATCTATGGTTTTGTCTTTGGATTAAAAATTATCGCCATGAGATATCCGAAAATGATTGCGGCGCTTATGCCGCCTGCCGTTGCCGTAAGACCGCCCGTGAATACGCCCAATAACCCATCCTCTCTAACCCCCTTGATCGCGCCCTGAGCCAAGCTATGTCCAAAACCGGTCAATGGAATCGTAGCGCCGGCTCCTCCTATATCGACAATTTTTTGGTAAATGCCCAGCGCACTCAATATCGCTCCAGCGGTAACATAGATAACAAGTATCCTACCGGAGGTCAGCTTTGTAGTATCTATAAGTATCTGGGCAATCACGCATAATATTCCTCCTACTATAAAAGCGTTGAGATAATCCATAAACTACCCTCCATCATTCCAAAGTCCTCTGTATAGTAACTGCATGGGCAATGCTCGGGATAGATTCGCCTTGTAACGTACTGATAGGTGATAACAATGCGCCCGTGGCGACAAACAGCACCCGATTATATTTTCCCTTTATTATTTCCTTGATCAAATAACCGTTTAAAACCGACGCGGAACAACCGCATCCGCTGCCGCCCGCATGTGTGTCCTGTTTCTCAGTATCATATATCTTTATACCACAATCCGTAAATATTTCACTGATATCAATATTCATCTTTTTAAGCAATTGTTTTGCAAGATTGACCCCGATGATGCCTAAATCGCCGGAAATTATCAGGTCATAGTCCTTAGGTTCAAACCCGGTATCCTCAAAATGCGCCCTTATGGTATCCGCCGCAGCCGGCGCCATGGCAGCCCCCATGTTGAACTGATCCTTTATACCAAGATCTATCACTTTCCCTGTGGTCACATGAGTAATATAGGGTCCGCTTCCCATCGAAGCAGTTCCCAGGATAGTCGCCCCGGCTCCGGTAACCGTCCATGTAGACGTTGGAGGCCGCTGTTGTCCCAGCTCCAGTGGGAAACGATACTGCCTTTCCGCAGAAGAAAAGTGACTCGATGTTGCGGCAACGGCATAATCTGCAAATCCCCCGTCGATAAATACGGCGGCCATGCTAAGTGATTCCGCCATAGTGGAACAGGCGCCAAAAAGACCTATATATGGAATTTGTATTTCTCTCGCCATAAAACTCGAAGATATTATTTGATTCAGCAAATCGCCTGCAAATATATAATTTATGTCTTCGGCTGTCAGTTTCGCTTTTTTCATAGATAGCTTTATGGCTTCCTGCATCATTTTACATTCGGCTTTTTCCCATGATTTTTCTCCAAACATGTCATCATTGAGAACTTGATCAAAATATTCGCCTAACGGCCCTTGTCCTTCCTTAGGTCCCACTATTGCTGCATAGGATAATATGGACGGCGGATTTTGAAATTTTACGGTTTGTTTACCCAGCCTCTTTGTCATAATATCCACCTCATCATTTCATTTTAATAAATAATAAATCAATCCTATTATAATTGACGATGCAGTGCCATAAACAATGACCGGCCCAGCTACAGTAAACATTCTGGCGCCCACCCCAAATACATAACCTTCTTTTTTAAACTCCATTGCAGGTGCCACAATAGAATTTGCAAAACCCGTTATGGGAACGATCGAACCCGCTCCGGCATATTTTCCGATTATATCATAAACTCCTATCCCCGTAAAAAAGGCTCCCAGGAATACCATCACTATAGACGTAGACGTACCTGCCTGTATGGTATCCATACCCGTTGATTTGAAATAGTTTAAAAACAACTGACCTACATCACATATCAAACCTCCAAATATAAAGGCCCTTATACAGTTTTTAAAAATCGTAGGCTTCGGCGAAGCCTGTTTTACAACTGCCTGATAGTCTTTTTGCAGATTTATATCATTATTTCTAAGCATTATAAAACCTTCCTTTCAATCAAATGAGCATCGTTAGATGCTCATTGTATCCGAATTATCTACTTTAAAAGCAACCTGAACATTAGCCTTATATTCCACAATATTCCCGTCTTTAACATTGGCAGTCTGATTAGTGACTTCTATTCCCGAAATATTTTTGACTGTCTTTGAAGCCTCCTTTACGGCACATTTGATTGCATCGTCCCAACTTTTATTGGAATCGCCGACTAAATTTAATACTTTTATTACAGCCAAATCTTCATCCTCCAATCTATGTTAGAAATTAGATTTTTAACGTAAAGGGCATCTTCCGGTGTTTTTATATTTATATTGTTTAAGCACAAATATACGGCTATGACTATAAGCCCTGCCAAAGCTAATACAAACAATCTATTACGGTTATACAATGTTGCTTTCATATGGATCCACCTGCCCAATGTTTATTATGTCTCATTAGGCATAATTTAATTCATTGCGTATTTTATTTAATACTCTTTTTTCTATTCTGGAGACCTGCACTTGAGAAATACCCATGATCTGCGAAATTTGTGATTGAGTCATATCTTTAAAATATCTTAAAACTATTATCTGTTTCTCCCGCGGCTCCAGCTTATTGATTGCTTCTTTTAAGGCAAGATTGTTTAAAAGATCGGCCTCACTGTAGTTATCGCTGATTTTGTCCATTAAAGTATCTTCTTCCTTGTCTTGATTATATGGTCCGTCTAAAGATAATGGATAGTTTTCGCTGTTGAGAATTAAAAAAAGGCCTTCCACATCTATCCCCATATAATCAGCCAACTCGCTCATCGTTGGTTCCCTCCCAAATTTATACTCCAATTCCTCTATGGCAAGTTTTGCCTTTAAATATTTTTCCTTTGTAGACCGGCTGACCTTTATGATATTATCATCTCTTAAAAATCTCTTTATCTCTCCGATGATCATAGGTACGGCATATGTTGAAAACTTTACCTCAAATCTCTCGTCAAATCGGCTTATTGCTTTCAACAGGCCTATGCTGCCGATCTGGAACAGGTCTTCCTCATCATATCCCCGGCCGATAAATCTTTTAGTTATACTTTTTATCAAGCCTATATTATTTTTTATTAACAATTCCTGTGCATCTTTATCACCGTTTTGAGCCTTTTTTATAAGCTCGATATTATTCTCCATTTTTTTCACCAATTATTTTTTGGTATTTATTATTTTTGTCATAACCACTGTTGTCCCATTATCAGGCGTGGATATAATTTCTAATGAGTCCATGAATGTTTCCATAATGGTAAAACCCATTCCGGATCTGTCCAGATCAGGCCTGGATGTAAATAACGGCTGTCTAGCCATATTTATATCCTCAATTCCCTTCCCCTCGTCTTTAATAAATATAGTCAATTTATCGTCGTCAATTTCTCCGTCCATATATACAGTTCCTATATCATTTTCATATCCATGTATAATGGCATTTGTCACAGCCTCCGATACGGCAGTCTTAATATCGGAAAGCTCCTCTATAGTAGGATCCAAAGGCGTTACAAAAGCAGATATCACCATTCTTGAAAAAGATTCATTCTGAGAATAACTTGGGAACTCGAGATGCATTTTATTCTTCATTGAAAACACCTCCCGGAATATTCTTTTTCGCTGCCTCCATGCTGTCAAAAATCTTTATGATCTTATCTATGCCCGACATCTCTAAAATCTTAGTCAGTTTAGCATTCCCGACGATATACATGTTACCGTCCAAGGCATTGATCTTTTTGTATCTTCCCAATATCAAACCTATACCGGAACTGTCCATAAATTCCACAGTGCTTATATCCAATATTATATTTTTGCAATGATACTTGATAATGCCTTCATCCATTTTATCTTTAATAATTTCTGAATTATGGTGATCAATTTCACCCTTCAGACCCACGATTAAAGTATTTTTATCCCTTAAAATTTTTAGATCCATATTGTCGCCTCCTATATTAATATTCTATATTTAGTAAAATTTTCCTTCTTATATTTTAAAAAAAAGAGGCGTCTGCCTCTAAAAATCCAAACTGGATCTATATATTTTTTTAATAAGATCCATTATTGAAGCCTTAGGTATATCCCTATCTAATTTTATCGGGATTTTTTTAATAACGTTATCTCCGTCCTTTACTGTTATATTGCCGACAACGTAACCGGTCTTGACCGGTGCCTTTATTTTGGGTACCAATTGCAAAGACTTTGTTATATTATCCTCTTCACCCTTTTTTATAAGTATGGAAATATCATCCGGAGCTTTGGCACTGTATAAATCTATGTTGCCTTTATCCACAGCAACCTTGCCGATTATTTCATTTTTCTTATATAGATTATATGTTTCATAATTGGCAAAGCCGTAGTCCAGAAGTTTCGCCGCCTCGTTAAACCTTACTTTGGAATTGGGAGCGCCAAAAAGCACGGCGATCAAGCGTGTACCGTCTACTTTTTTAGTAGCTGACAGACAAAATTTAGCTTTATCCGTAGAACCCGTTTTTAAACCGTCCGCTCCGTATGATCTGATCAACTTATTAGTGTTGGCCAGGCCAAACTTTCCATCCCTCAACGTATCCATCCAGATCGAAGAATATTTAAATACGGACGGATGATCTTCAATCAATTTCATTGAGACAAAAGCAATATCATATACCGACGTATAGTGATTGTCATCCGGCAAACCGGTCGCGTTTACAAAGTGCGTATCATTTAGCCCAAATTTTTGCATCCTGTCGTTCATCATATCCACAAATAACTGCTCCGAACCGGCTATATATTCGGCCAAGGCGACCGCGGCGTCATTGGCGGAAGATACCGCAACCGCTTTTATCAGATCCTCAACGGACATCTCCTCCCCAGGCGCCAAATAAACCTGAGAGCCTCCCATACTACTGGCATGTTCACTCACCTGTACGATATCGCTCAATTTTATTTTGCCGCCGTCGACAGCTTCTAAGACCAGATATAGGGTCATCACTTTAGTCACGCTGGCCGGGGGGAGTTTTTCATGTATGTTTTTTTCATACAATAACGTACCGGTATCGGAATCAATCAATATAGCTGATTTTGCATCAATATCAAACGGCATATTTTCATTTGTTGCTGCAAAAACTGAATTTATCCCGAATGAAAATACTAAGGTAATAATAAGTAACATCGCGACACTTTTACTCATAGTACTACCCTCCTTCTTGAGTTAGATTAACCAAAAAGGAGGGTAGTTATACAAAATCGTGTTATTTACTGATTCTCACCCTAAAATAATGTATTAGGATCTGCATAATCATAGCCCAATGCTTCCGCAACGCCCTTATAGGTCACTTTGCCGAAATAAACATTGAGCCCCTTCATCAATGCCTTATTTTCCTTTAATGCTCTCGCATAACCCTTATCGGCGATCTCAAGGGCATATTTCATCGTGGCATTTGTCAGCGCCATAGTAGATGTCCGCGGAACCGCCCCGGGCATATTCGCAACGGAATAATGAATTACATTGTATTTCATAAAATACGGATTTGAATGAGTCGTTATTCTGTCGATCGTCTCTACTGAACCTCCCTGATCTATAGCAACGTCTACAATCGCTGAACCCTGCTTCATCCGCTTGACCATTTCCTCCTTTACCAACTTAGGAGCCTTGCTTCCGGGAATCAATACTGCTCCGACGACCAGATCGGCATTCCTTACGGATTCCGCTATGTTATATTCGTTAGAGATCAATGTGGAGATCCTGCTACCAAATATATCATCCAGATATGCAAGCCTTGCCGAATTGACGTCAAGTACGGTAACCCTTGCTCCCATTCCCACAGCTATTTTTGCGGCATTCGTACCGACGTTGCCTCCGCCGACTATGGTGACGTTGCCCTGCTCTACTCCGGGGACCCCGCTGAGCAATATCCCTCTGCCTCCGTTTATCTTTTCCAGCAGCCATGCTCCTACCTGTACCGACATTCTTCCCGCTATCTCACTCATCGGCGATAACAACGGCAACGCACCATTATCCAATTGTACCGTTTCATACGCTATTCCAACAACTTTTTTCTCAAGCAAAGCCTTCGTCTGCTCCGGATCGGGTGCAAGGTGCAAATATGTAAACAAAATCTGGCCTTCATGAAAATAACCGTATTCAACGGGTTGCGGTTCCTTTACCTTAATTATCATTTCTGCCTTGTCAAATACCTCTTTGGCAGTGTTTAAAATTTGTGCACCTGCCTTTATATACTCTTCATCCGTAAAACCGCTGCCTTCGCCTGCCAATTTTTCAATATAGACCTTATGCCCTGATGAGGTAAACGATTTCACACCGGCTGGAGTAATGGCAACCCTGCTCTCTTCAGCCTTAATTTCTCTTGGTACACCAATTATCATAGCACTCCATCTCCCTAATAAAAAATTTAACAGTTTAATAATAGCATAAAAGCAAACAAATTTCCATGGGTATTTTAAATTATTTACTAAACATGCCAATTTTTTTTGAATTAAGTTTCTTAAGTACCTCAGTAAAATAATCAGGCAGCGGTACAGCAAAGTTCATTTGCTCCCCCGTGATGGGATGAATAAAATCCAACGAGTATGCATGAAGAAGCTGACCATTTATACCAAATTCGTTAGTTTTTTTACCATACACGGCGTCGCCCACAATAGGATGACCTATATATGACATATGTACACGAATTTGATGGGTCCTGCCCGTTTTTATATTTACCTGCAAAATTGTGTACTTATCCTTTAACCTTTCTATGACCTCATACTTTGTTACAGCTTCTTTGCCATTTTCAACGACAGCCATCTTTTTTCTGTCTTTGGGATTTCTTCCGATGGGAGTTATTATTATATTCTCATCATCTTTAATGACGCCGTCCACAAGAGTCAAATACTTTTTCACGATTTGATGATCTTTTAGTTGCTCCGCCAATCCTCTGTGCGTCCGGTCATCTTTTGCCACAATCAGCAATCCCGAGGTATCCTTATCCAATCGATGTACTATCCCCGGCCTCAATACGCCGTTTATCGCAGAGAGATTTTTGTGCGAATAGAGCAGGGCGTTTACCACTGTTCCCGTATAATTGCCTGGAGCAGGATGAACTACCATATTTTGCGGTTTGTTTATTATCAGAAGGTAATCATCCTCAAATATTATATCAAGAGGTATATCCTCGGGCTGAGCCACAATTGCCCTTACAGGCGGTAAATCTATGCTTATCTCATCACCTGTTTTTATTTTATAACTGGCTTTTTCAATTTTATCATTTATTTTGATTCTTCCCTCATCGATCAGCCTATGTATGTAGGATCTGCTATAAGATGTGCTGCCGGCCAAAAACTTATCCACCCTCGATCCTTCCTCATTAGATTTTATAATGATCATATTCTATCCTCGGCTTTTTTCACTAAACAATGCATATGCTGCCAGCAAGACAGAGCCGACAACAATGCACATGTCGGCCACGTTGAATACCGGCCAATGGTTGATATGAATAAAATCCACAACATAACCCAGCCTTATCCTGTCTATTAGGTTTCCTATCGCACCGCCTAAAATCAATGAGAGTGAAATCTTTATAAGAAACTGACCCGGTAATGTCGTTAGCAGATATACAAGCGCAATTGCCACCGCCATGGTAATTATCGTGAAAAATAATGTCTGATTCTGAAGTATGCCGAATGCCGCACCTTTATTTTTAACAAGAGTAAGTTCCAATACGTTTTCTATCAGCATATGAACACCATACTTGCCCAGAAATTGTATCATATAATGTTTGGTCAATTGATCAATTACAATTATCATGGCTGAAATTATAAAATACATATATGCCTCCGCACTATTATTAAATTATATATATTGCCGTAATTTAAATCCGCTATAAAAATAAAGCCCCTTAAGGGCTTAATATCACTTTATGGCAGGGGAGACAGGAATCGAACCCGTAACCTACGGTTTTGGAGACCGCCACTCTACCAATTGAGCTACTCCCCTAGGCACATTTTATTTTAACAAATTATTATACTGCTGTCAACATCAGACATCTTCATTTCCAGTGTCGTCATCGTCTTTTAATGAGTTCTTATAGTAATCGTTGGATATGTTATCCGTGGGTTCTACTGCGCCCAAATTCATCTCATCCTCCATCCCTATTTGATCTCCCGTCTGTAAACTGGGATCCTGCGTCTTGTTGAACCTTTCCAACTCCTGGTACATATCTTCTCCGTCAAACTCTACGTTCTCATCTTCATAGTCTAAATTCAAGTCCCCAAAACCGTGAGGATAATTTGATTCTTCAGAAAGTCGGGTGTTTACGTTATTTTGATTAAGCTGTTCATGTTCTTTAGCACATTTTATACAGTACATCGTATAAGGTATTGCTTCCAATCTTTCCCTCTCTATGCTTTCTCCGCATACGGTACACACTCCATAACGGCCGGCCTCAATCCTATTTAGCGCTTCATCTATTAATTTCAGGGTATTCTTAATGTTATCCATCTTGGCATGGCTGATCTCTCTTAAAAAGACCTCTGTACCAAGATCGGCGGGATGATTATCATAAAATGACAGCTCCTGAAATTGTTCCCTTTCGGAGAGGCCAAGGCTGTTATTTGTTTCTACGCTCTCCTCCGTTTGCCTGTATTCCCCTTTCAAGGACAATAATTTATTTTTATAGTACTCCAACATCTCGGTATCCATATCTATCCTCCTATAGCTGCATTTCCACGATTTTTACTATATCGGCAATAAAATTGCCTATTATAGGCAGGTTCAACTTCATTAACCTTTGCAATATTATCAATGCGATGGCGCCAAAGATCGTAAAACCTATTGCCATTCCGAAGCCCCTCGCCAGACCGCTGAAAAAATTGAGAAACAGCATGCGGCCCGGCCTCTGTGTTAGCTGTACATAATCACCTATGTTTGTCCTCTCCAGCATGACCGATAAATTATCCACAGCCTCTCTCACTTTTTCTCCATTTTCATCTTTGTGCTCCATATTAATATGGCACCTTCCATATAATCTTTAAGTTATTGTGCACATTTTAGATAGATCTGATACCGCAGTATAGAGTACTCAAAAAATGTATCCATGGATATCTCTTTATTAGAGATCGTTCAAAATATCCAGTATGATTTCGCTGGCTCTTTCGGCAGAGAGATGAACGAATTTATTATAATCAAATTTTGCCTCACCGTCCGCCCTGTCTGAAATTGACCTTATAACTACAAATGGTACCTGATTCAGATAGCAGGCATGAGCAATAGCTGCTCCTTCCATTTCGACCGCCATGCCGTTAAATTCTCTCTTTAGTCTAAGCACTTCTTCCTTATCGGCAATAAACTTATCTCCAGATATTATCCTCCCCCTATAGCTTTTTAAATCTTCAAACTTACGGCTGGCTCTATATGACATATCGATAAGATTCGGTTCCGCCTTAAACACGGAGGTCTTCATTCTGGGTATCACGCCTTTTTTATCCCCAAAAGCAGATGTATCCACGTCATATTCAATAAGGTCGCTGGAAATTACAATATCCCCTATGTTGAGTCTTATATCGATCGCTCCCGCCACACCGGTATTTATTATAGTATCCGCACCAAATTCCGATATTAAAATTTGCGCGCATATGGCGGCATTTACTTTACCTATGCCCGATACGACCAAGACACAGTCTTTACCATTAAGTTCGCACTGAACAAAAGTCATGTCGGCAAGCTGTATGCGCCTTATAACATTACTTTTATTCAATAAAATTTGTATTTCCTCGCCCATTGCGCCAATGATCCCGATCATATATTTCACCTCGAAAAAAAATAAGGGCGTTAAACCCTTATAAATTCGACACGCATTTTTGACAAAGATTCGGATAATCAGGGTTTTGTCCGACCGTTTCGCTGTACATCCAGCATCTGTTGCATTTTTCTCCCGGTGCCGTATTTATTTCTATTTTTAAATCATCCGACGCGTAATTAACTTCGTCCCTTGCATCCTCCATACTGGCTATGGTAACCTTAGACACAATAAATATAGTGGCAAGCTGGTCATAAAAATACTTGATCGTATCCTTTACATTGTCGGAAGGATACAAAGTGACCTGTGCGTCGAGAGAATGGCCTATTATTTTATCGTTTCTTGCCGTCTCCAGCGCTTTAGTCACTTCGCTCCTTATATCCATCAGCTTATCCCATCTGTCTTCCAAATCCCTGTCTATATATTCCGCGTTAAGTTCCGGCCAGTCAGCCAATTGTATACTTACGGTTTTTTCTTCTTTTCTGTGGGGCATATAACTCCACACCTCTTCGGACGTAAAACTCAGAACGGGAGCAAGCAGCTTGATCATGTCGTTTAATATTATATACATTGCCGTTTGAGCCGATCTTCTTGCCTGAGAATCCGCTTTGAAGGTATAAAGCCTGTCCTTTATTATATCCAGATATTGATTGCTCATATCTACAACGCAGAAATTATGGACCAGGTGAAAAATCAAATGGTATTGGTAACCCTCATATGCCTCATTTACTTTTTCCTTTAATCTTTCCAGACGAAGCAGCGCCCATTTATCTATTTCCTCCAAGTCACCATATCCTGCCATATCAACGTTTGGATCAAAATCATACAAATTGCCAAGTATAAATCGTATCGTATTTCTTATCTTCCTATAGACCTCCGTAAGTTGATTCAGTATCTTATCAGATATCCTCACATCTGAAGTGTAATCAGCAGAAATCGCCCACAATCGCAATATCTCAGCGCCATATTTCTTTATTATCTCACTGGTATCTATGCCGTTGCCAAGGGATTTAGACATTTTTCTGCCCTTGCCATCTACGACAAACCCGTGTGTCAACACCGACTTATACGGCGCGCGTCCTCTAGTGGCCACCGACGTCAGCAGAGATGACTGGAACCAGCCCCTGTGTTGGTCCGAACCTTCCAAATATATATCTGCAGGCCAGCAAAGATCATTTCTTGTTTCCAGCACGGCAGCATGGCTGGAACCCGAATCAAACCATACGTCCATGATGTCCGTCTCTTTGCGGAATTTTTCCGACCCGCACTTACAGCGCTTACCTTTGGGCAACAATTCTTCCTCCGATAATTCAAACCAGGCATCGGAACCTTTTTCCTTAAAGATTTCCGCAACCTTAGCAATGGTATCCTTATCAATTAATGGCTCGCCGCACTCCTTACAGTAGAAAATTGGAATCGGGACCCCCCAGAGACGTTGCCGCGAAATACACCAATCCTCTCTGTCCATTACCATATTTGTTATTCTGTCTTCGCCCCAAGATGGTATCCACTTTACCTCTTTGATGGCTTTTAGTGCATCTTCTCTGAAACCTTTGATCGATGCGAACCATTGTTCCGTCGCTCTGAATATAACGGGGTTTTTGCATCTCCAGCAATGTGGATATGAGTGTACGATTTTTTTCTTACCTAATAATGCATTAGCCTTCACTAAGTCTTTTTCAATTTCTGCACCGGCCTTATCATATCTCATACCGGCATATCTTCCTACGGATTCATCAAAAAATCCCTTTTCGTCGACAGGATTATAGGCTTCTAATCCATATTTTTTACCGACTATAAAATCGTCGGTGCCATGGCCGGGTGCGGTATGAACGCATCCTGTGCCTGCATCCAGGGTTACGTGGTCGCCTAAAATTACCAGCGAATCCCTGTCATAAAGAGGATGCTTAGCTTTCATTCCCTCTAAGTCATTACCTGCGAAATTGTCTATTATTTTAAAATCGCTTATACCCAAATCACTACATACGCTGTTTACAAGTTCCTTAGCCATCACATATATCTCATCTTTTACCTTGACCAAACTATAATCTAAATCCGGATTTAAACAGATAGCGAGATTGGAGGGTATAGTCCATGTAGTTGTCGTCCAGACCACAAAATAGATGCTGTGGATATCATCGGCAACCCCCTCAAATTTACCTTTATCTTCGGTAACCATAAACTTTACATATATACTTTCAGCCTTATCATCTTTGTACTCAATCTCTGCCTCGGCAAGAGCTGTTTCACATGTAGGACACCAATAAACCGGTTTAAGCCCTTTATATATATATCCCTTTTCCGCCATCTTGCCGAATATCTCGATTTGTTTCGCCTCAAACTCATGGTCTAACGTTAGATACGGATGATCCCAATCGCCGCGTACGCCGAGTCTTTTAAATCCCTCTCTTTGGATATCGACCTGTTCCAAAGCATACTCCTTGCACATTCTCCTGAATTCAACAGGATCGGCCTCATGCCTGTTTATACCCAGTTTCTTTATGGCCTGAGTTTCGATAGGCAGTCCATGGGTATCCCATCCTGGTACATATGGAGTACGAAACCCATTCATACTTTTATACTTATTTATTATATCCTTCAATATTTTATTAAGCGCATGTCCAAGATGTATATCGCCGTTTGCGTAAGGCGGGCCGTCATGTAAGATGTAATGTGGATTATCCTTGTTTTTCTCCAGCACAAGTTTATTGACATCTATTTCATCCCAATATCTTAAAATTTCAGGCTCTTTTTCCGGTAAATTAGCTTTCATGGGGAAAGACGTCTTAGGTAAATTCAACGTGTCGTTATAATCCATTGTCTGACCTCCTCGTAATTTTATATAAAATAAAAAATCCACCCCAACAAGGGGCAGATCTCTGCGGTGCCACCCTAATCTTTCAAAAGATTGAAAGCACTTATTGACATAACGGCCGGGCCGGCATCGGCTTACTTAAATTTCAGCCTGCAACTCCAGGGTGATTTTCACATATGCCGTTTAATAGCTTTCACCAACCGCTATCTCTCTTTAAAACATAATATGCTACTCGTCCCTATCATCATCTTTATCATATTCATATGTATAAATGCCTACCTGCTGCGCCAAATACAGCGATTTAATAAATACCGATTTATTATAAATTATATGAAAATAGTTGCCCGTTGTCAATATTTATATGTCTTGCTTGTCATTCGTTGGGCTTTCCTTATTTTCCAACATATCGATCTCAGCCAAAAGCGTCGTTTTCAATTTTGTCTTGAAGACATCGACCTCATGTCTTAGCTTCTCGGATTCTTCATTTATCTTTAAAACCCTATCATTGCTTTCCTCAACAATTTTTCCGGCTCTATTCTCAGCTTCTTTAATGATCATCTCTGCTTTGACCTTTGCGTTGTTTTTAATTTCATCACTGGTTTGCTGTGCAGTTATGAGAATATTTTTTAAAGTGTCCTCTAAATTTTTGTAGTCGTTTAATTTTTCATTGAGATTAGTCACCTTATCCTTTAATTCGATATTTTCCCGATAAATCTGCTCATAATCCTCGATTATTTCATCAAGGAACTTATCGACTTCTTCATCGTCGTAACCTCTGAATGACCTCTTAAATTTTTTATTTTGTATATCTACAGGCGATATCATATTACCCCTCCGTCCATTTATAAAAATCGTTTGATGTGTATCTTCACCCTACCCTTTGCGGTTTCTCCCTCTATACTGCATAATTCGGCCCGGCCGCGGCCTCTTACAGATATCATATCTCCTTCCTTAAGTTTGTAAGATACGCTATCGGTAACCTTCCAGTTTACCTCAACCCTACCTACTTTTATTATATCTGCTATTTTGCTCCGCGAAATATTAAATGCACTGCCTGCGACGCTGTCCAATCTAAGAGAACTCACCGTGGTAAAAATTTCTTTGAATTTTTCTTCAGGGAACATGATGTCATTTAAGTCTGTTTCCTCTGCCACAACGGCAATATTGCCAACCTTTGTTAGGTTATTTATAATATAAGCTTTAACGTCATTCATTACTATGATCTGCGTCTTGCTGTCAGTTATCAGTATATCCCCGATCTTGCTTCTTTTTAAACCCAATCCTAAGACGGCCCCTAAATAATCTCTATGATTTAAAGATTGTTCGATTTGAGGGATAATGGAAATCGCCGATAAAGGAAATGTTTTATCGTAATCCCAATCTTTAGGAAATATCCCCAGCATTTTCCTTTCAGCGCTTCCATATCCGCCATTTTCCTCATAAGTCACTTCAACATGTTTTTTAAGCTCTGCCTGCATAAGTTCAATATATGTTGGTTCATAAAAATCAGAGAATTTAGGCTTTTGATGCCGTACAACCCACTCAGACATATCGACAGCTAGGTTTTTATGTGATAATTCCATATAGAACACTCCTAATTAAAATATCAAATATATGAGACCTCTCACCAACGGTCTGACAATGTACTCAATAACCAGCAGCGCTATCATTGGTGAAAAGTCTACGTAAAACGCCTTCGAGATACTCGAATTCATGAGTAATCTTCTAAAGGGAGACAGTATAGGTTCAGTCAGATTATATACGATACGTATAATCGGAATAGAGTAGTCGACGTTGACAAAAGAAAGTATAACACGAACTAATAACAATATGTTCAGAAAATATATAAATATATCCAGCGTTTTCAGCAATGCAAGCTGTATCAAAAAAACACCACCTTATCTATTTATTCATCGGCTTCCAGATCGCCTGTTATTTCGACGTTATTTGGACATACGACAAATATATTCGCATCCACCTTCTGCATAGCGCCATCCAAGGCATAGCAGGCCCCGCTGATAAAATCGAGTACTCTTCTGCCGTCATCATGGGATATGTTCTCTAAGTTTATCAGGATTACCTTATTCTTTCTCAAATTATCACATACCTTGATAACGTCATCATATTCCTTTAAATTAATGACGACTACCTTTGAGTGGTTATATTTATGCAAATCAACAACTTTATCCTTTAACTGAGTGGTAGCTACAATATCTTCCTCTTCTATATTGTCATCCTCTCCATGCGTATTGCCATCGTCAAAACCCAGAAAGTCCATAATGTTTTGTATAATGTTATTCATTATAATGCAGCTCCTTTTTATTTCTCTCTCCAAATATCGCCGTACCTATCCTTACCATATTTGATCCCTCTCTGATTGCTGCCTTATAATCTCCCGACATGCCCATGGATAGGTATTCGAAGTCGATATTTCGCTGCTTTACATTTTTGAACTTGTCATATAAATCACGTGCAGTCTTAAAATATGGCCTGGCCAAACTCTCATCTTCCACTCGAGGTGCAACCGTCATTATCCCCTTTACTTTTATATTCGGCAAAATGGATACCTCGCTTAATATATTTTCAAACTCATCTATACCTATGCCATATTTCGTCTCTTCGTACGAAGTCTTTACCTCCAGCAGTATATTTTGAACCGTATTTAACTTTCCGGCCCTCTTATTGACCTCTTCGGCTAATCTTATACTGTCCACAGATTGAATCAAGGCCACCTTCCCCACAACATTTTTTACCTTATTGGTCTGTAGATGTCCTATCATATGCCAATTAGCCCCTTGTATGGCAGGCAATTTTACCGATAGTTCCTGAACCCTGTTTTCACCCAAATCAAAAATGCCGCATGCCACAGCCGCTTTGATATTTTCAATATCAACGTACTTTGTAACTGCAATAAGCTTTAAAGTATTTTTGACTCCCATTTCCATGTATACATTTTCAATACTTTCTCTCAGTTTTTCTATATTATCCCTTATATACATAAAATCATTCCTCGGTATTTATGTTTTTTGAAATGACGCCCTTGTCATTTACAACTTCATCATATATCTTTAAGCCGTTCAATTTGTCGACACTTTCAACAATTGTTTTATCTCCGTCTTCAGCTAATACTTTCACCTCGATTTTCTTTAATTTACCCGCATCATATTTATATACATAGCTCTTCCCATTTTCACTGACAACAGATTCCCTTGGCAACATCATCCCTTCACCGAAGTTTTTAATTATCTGCAGTTTAATAAATCTGTCTTCCACAAAATCATTATACTGCTCGGTTAACTGCAGCAGCGCATAATAACCATCATCTTTATGAATTGCCTTCGTTACCTTCGCATTCAATTCATTCCCCTTGATATTCAGTTTTATTTTTTCGCCCTCCTTCAGAGTCAACTCCTTAGAGGGTACCTTTATATATATATACCATTGATAGTTATCGATTACTTTAAAGAGCGGATCGCCGGTTTTGACAAAATTCTCGTCATTACCGGCAGAGACGTTCCGTGGTTTGCTATTGAATACATTATGATCGGCAACATTATTGACATTGACACTTTCATAACCGTCGATATTAAACGAAACAATACCCGCTTCCGGTGAATTTGCATATGAATATGAACTATTGATCATATCTTCGATCTCTTTTTTCTCACTTTTCAGCTTTGATAGATTGTCCTTTGTGAACGGATTATTAGCAGCTATAATGTTTTTCTTTTCCAACATGGATGTTAAATTATCTATATTTTTACGCGTGGAAACAAAAGCACCCGTTTTAGCTTCTGTTTTAATGTCAAATAACTGACCGGTGATTTCCACATCCATTTTATTAATATCATCAGCAAAATTTGTATTATTTTCACTCTCCGCGATTTTGATCTTCTCATTTATTTCATCCAATTGAGAGGAGAGATCCCCTATGGATTCCTTGCTGTTCATGCGGATTACCTCAAGTCCCTTAGGGACTCGTGTATTTTCCTCAATTTTTTTTACTATATATCCACTCTTAGGAGAATACACAACTTTTTCATCACGTATAATCATTCCCTCAGTATCATAGTCACTTTTAACACTGCCATATACAACTCTAGCCATACCTGATGGTTTAATTGATAAATAAGCCAAAATAACCAAATAAATAACTATTATAAACAGAGCAAGGCGTAATTTTCCGTTATGTTTTTTTGATATGTTGCCGTTATTCATAATATATCATCCGTCTAATTATATTTTATACCATTAATTTTACCTTTTAAATAAAAATTTTCAAGTATAGAAATGTTTTAAGTAGGACTTACAAAAGTATGCAACTACATTATACTTAAAAAAATCGATAGCTTTCAATAAAAACATAGAAGCTATCGATTGGCATAACTATACTTTATAATATTTTCTAATCAAATAAAACAACATGGTCTGAGTGGTGGGACTTGAACCCACGGCCTCTAGAACCCCATTCTAGCGCGCTACCAACTGCGCTACACCCAGATGCCTACGTTGTTTATTATAATATATTAATTCTGGTTTTGCAAGTTCTATATTATATTATGATGCACAGTATCCCGCCGCTGCCTTCGTTTACTATACGCTGTATAGTCTGCTGAAGTTTAAATTGAACGTCGTCGGGCATCTTGTATAATTTATTTTGCAATCCATCCTTTACTAAATCGAACATCGGTTTGCCGAATATATTTGTATCCCAAATCTTTTGCGGATCTTTTTCGAATTCCTCCAATAAATATTTTATAGATTCTTCGCTCTGCCTTTCCGTGCCTATTATTGGCGAAACCTCGGTTTTAATATCCGCTTTAATGATATGGAGCGATGGAGCGCTTGCCTTTAATCTCACTCCTAATCTATTTCCCTGCTTTATTATTTCCGGCTCCTCCAATACCAGTTCATCCAACTGAGGAGAGACTACGCCATAACCGCTGGTTTTAGCATCTTCAAGCGCGGAAGCGACTTTGTCGTATTCTTTTTTTGCTTTGGATAATTCTTTAAGCAAAGAAATCAAATGCGTATCATCATTGATCGTAAATCCCGCTACCTCGCTCAGCACCTTGTAATACACATCGGGGTATGTATCGATCTCTATATCTGCCGAACCGGTACCCATGTCTATCCGCTTCATATCTATACCCTTTATATACTCGAGGCTCTCAAACTGACCTATAAAACTCTTTACATCCTTTAACTTATTCAGTGCAAACAGTGAGGCTTTGATCATATTGATAATACCGTTTTTAAGCCAGTGATCATCATCCAAACCATCAATCCAACCGGGAAGGTTTATTCTTACTTCCTTCACAGGAAATTCATATAACAACTTTTCTATTATATTATTAATATCATCCATAGTCATATTCATTACATCCATAGCTATTACCGGGGATTGATACTTTTCCTGTAAAACGGAAGCTAAATTTTCCGTCTCTTTCTCATATGGCTTGGTGGAGTTCAATATGATTATAAACGGTTTATTTATCTCGTTTAGTTCCTTTACCACTCTTTCTTCGGCCTCAATATAATTTTCACGGGGGATCTCCGTTATTGTGCCGTCCGTTGTGATAAGCAGGCCAATAGTAGAATGATCGTTTATCACCTTATGCGTTCCAAATTCAGCTGCTTGCTCAAAGGGTATAGGTTTGTCTGTCCATGGGGTCATAACCATCCTTTGCCTTTCACCTTCCAAATATCCCAAAGCCCCTTTTACAAGATAACCCACACAATCGATCAGTCTGATCTTCATCTGTACATTGTCATTCATATTGATTACCACGGCTTCATTAGGAACAAATTTGGGTTCGGTCGTGGTAATAGTCCTGCCGTTTCCACTCTGCGGCATTTCATCCCGTGCTCTTTCTTTTCTAAAATTATTATCAATATTAGGTAAGACCATCAACTCCATAAACCTCTTTATAAAAGTCGATTTGCCGGTTCTTACCGGGCCCACAATTCCAATGTAAATATCTCCATTTGTTCTTTCAACTATATTCCGGTATATATTATTATAATCCAAAATGCCCTCTCCCTTCATAATATACTTGGACATCGAAATAGACATTATATATATATGAATCTATGAAATTTTTATAACTAAATAAAAAAGGGCCCTATAGGCCCAATTATTTCCTGGGAAATTATGGCATTCATCGGCGTTCTTTGATAATGAACTTTATAGGATTGCCCATAAAACTAAACGTCTCTCTGAGATTATTTTCAATATATCGGCTGTATGAAAAATGGAAAATATCTTTATCATTCACAAACATTGTGAATTGAGGCGGTCTTATCCCCACCTGCGTTATGTAAAATATTTTTAGTCTCTTGCCCTTATCGGAAGGCGGTGGATTTAAAGCGATAATCTCATTTAAGACATCGTTCAAAAGGCCTGTTTTTATCCTTAAATTCGCATTCTTATATACCTCTAAAATCATGTCCATAAGTTTATTTACTCTGAGCCCCGTCAATGCAGAGACAAAAACTATCGGCGCATAATTGATAAAGCTCAGTTTTTGTCTTATATCCCTTTCATAGTATCGCATCGTCTTATCGTCTTTCTCAACCGCATCCCATTTATTGACGACTATGATTATGCCTTTTCCCTCTTCCAACGCATAACCTGCAATTTTAGTATCCTGCTCGGTTACCCCTGCCGTCGGATCTATCAAGATAAGCGTTACATCCGACCTCTTTATGGCATTTAATGACCTTATGGCGGAATACCTCTCCACATTCTCTTTTATTTGGCTCTTTTTCCTCAGTCCGGCAGTGTCTATAAAAGTGTATTCTTCCTCTCCAAATTTTACACTGCTGTCTAAAGCGTCTCTTGTCGTTCCAGGTATGTCGCTTACGATAGATTTTTCTTCTCCTATTATCTTATTATATAAACTGGATTTGCCTACATTGGGCCGGCCGGCTATGGCGACGCGAACCGGTTCGCGTATGCTGCCGCTTTGCTCCTTATCATCAGTAAAATTATCGATCACCTTATCCAACAGATCGCCGATACCCATCCTATTTGCAGCCGATATTGAGATAGGTTCTCCCAAACCCAGTTCAAAAAACTCAAGTACCTTCATCGAGTATTTTTTATAATCGTCTATTTTATTACATACTAAGATTATCGGTTTATTGGATTTTCTCAGAAAGTCTGAGATATTTATGTCGTCAGTATTGACGCCCTCTCTTCCGTCTACCACAAATAAAATTACGTCTGCGGCTTCGATGGCAATCTCCGATTGTTTTTTGATCAATTTATAAAAATCATCGTTTTCATTTATTTGAATACCGCCCGTATCGACGATATCAAAACCAACGCCCGACCATTCGGCCTCGGAATATATTCTGTCTCTTGTAACTCCCGGGGTGTCGTCAACTATTGAGATCCTTTTTTCCGTTATAACATTAAATAGCGTAGACTTGCCTACATTTGGCCTTCCAACAATAGCAACAAGCGGTTTATTCATAGTTCCCCATCCCTACCTCCATAATCGTATTTATAAAATCTTCTCCGTTTACATTACATTTTATAATTTTTTTATCTATTTCTTCCTGTACCCGGCTCAATGTAATTCCATCAAGAAACACATCTTCATCCCTTTTAAGCATATTTGCAGGAATCAAAACATAATCAAAGTCTTTAAACCCTTCAAGACATTTTACTTGTGTAATTATATCGTCGGCAGTGATAAGCCCGGCAATATTAATGTTGCCGCCCCAAAAATTATTTTTGATGACCGTCAGTGCCAATCTATCATCCCGATAGAAATACCTATTGATTATTGTATTCAAAGTTCTGTATGCCGCCTGTGAAGTTAAAATGCATATCTTGTTTTTTAAAATTATTTTTCCGGGACTTACCGCATATGTTTCATCGGTAAACTTTCTTAACATGCCGACGCCGTTTTCTATCTGCGGATAACCTTCATAATAATCTGCATCCGGCAAACTCTTCTTTGAAAGTACAAAAAACTCATCTGAAGGATATACAAAGTTACTGCCAAATTTATCATTAAATTTACGGTTCCACCTAAATATCAAGTCTAAAGCCTCTGCCGCCGTATCTTCATTAAATGTTTCTATGGCCTTAAGTCCGTCCCTGAATTTTGTAAGCCCCACTGGCACTACGGCACAGGAAATTACATTGGGATAAAAACTCCCCAAATCATATAAAGTCTTTTCCAATACCTCTCCGTCATTAACCCCGGGGCACAATACGATCTGGCAATGAATTTTTATATTATTTTCAACTAAATTACTTATTATCCTCATTATATCATTATCCGCTTTTTTCCTGCCCAGCAGATAATCTCTTACCTCATTATCCGTTGCATGTACCGAAATATACAAGGGACTCAGATGCCATTTTATAATCCTGTTTAAATCGTCTTCAGTTATATTTGTAAGCGTGACATAGTTACCGTCAAGAAAAGATAGTCTGTAATCGTCATCTTTGACGTATAAGCTTTTCCTTAACCCCTTCGCCATTTGATCAACAAAGCAGAAGGTGCAATGGTTTCTGCACCGTCTAGGTGAAGTGGTTATGGTGTCTTCAAACAATATACCCAAGGTTTTATCATATCTTTTGTGAATTTTATACCGATGGAGTTTACCGTCGGTTTTTTTAATCATTACTTCTATCTCATTGCCTGCACAATTATATAAATAATCAATAATATCGGCGATAAATACATTGTTTATCAATACAAGTATATCCCCTGCTTCAAAATCCAACTTCTGCGCGATACTGCCATCCTCAGTGGCTTTGATAACCAAACCCATTTTGCCCAAAATGTTTTCCTCCGGACCTATTTATTTATAAATCCTCAGAGTTAGATTATATAATAAATCCGAATAAAATAAAAGTGCAGGTTTAGCCTGCATATAAATGTAAAAACCTATTTTTGTTTTTTAAATCTGCCGAAATATCCTGAAAAGTAATTCCCGATTTTGCTTTTCCACTCTTTCCCACCCATACTCAAAAATACAAAACCACCGGCACCGATTGCAGCTACAACTAAAAATACTATTATATTTCTTGTGACATTTTTCTTTTGCCCCGGTGTGGATTTTACCAAGCCCAAGGGAGTTTTTTCATTATTTGCATCATTACCATATAGGGCCTTATTAATCACATTTGAAAACATTGTGGCCGACATTTCCGCACGTTCTTTATGAATCGTATGTGTGCCAAATTCCAACAGCAGTACATTGGGTCCGACATCTTGATTATAACTGCCGTGTCCAAAAAAGATATCTTTGACCATACCGGGATACAGTTTATCACTTACCGCCTTCAATTTATATGCGAGATCGGCATTCACTTTTCTGTTTGGATTAGCTCTGCCCACAACTATTCTGACTCCTGAAGCATTTTTGCCGTCGATTTTACGTATATATTCTTCCGGCGGTACAGCATCCCTATGAATGTCAAATACAACCTCGGCGCCTTTTTTAACCAAATTTAAGACGCCGCTTCGTGACCGCGAATAGGCCTTTGCATCATGAGGCAGATAAATTGATTTATCCAGCATCACGTCTATGCCATCATTTTCCAGACCTTTTTTTAATGCCTCATCCACATCATAGATACCGCCTCTTCCATTGACCGACGCTTTTCCGTCCGACGGCAGATAGGATTCGTCACTGTGCGTGGAAAGCAGACCGATTTTTGGAGTATACTGCCGTGCAGCTGTTTCTGTAACTTCCGCCATGTCTACTTCCGGAAGCTTTACATTTTTTACATATTTAGCATATGCCTTATAGTTCTTGCCGTCTACTTTATATATCCTATATAGTTTATTATCGGAACTCAAGTATTCATCTCTCGGCGCTATTTCCCATGCTGTCATGAATAATGGCTTATCCTTATTTTCCAAATAAACCGAGTAGTATTTTTCCGATTCGCCATACCACTCATCTGCAGACACATTTAGTGGGAAACTGTTAAACAATGTCAGAAGCAGCATAAAGACAAGCGCACAATTATTTTTTGTTTTTTTGAGCATTATGATAAACCTCCCTTACATTATTGAGCAAGGGCTGTGAAAATTTTTTTTCCTGCGACTTATTTTCCGATGTGCCTCCCTGCATTTTTTCACGCGTCTCACCAATCAATTCAACCAGTAAAACTGCAATAATGGGTGACAATACCACAGCGTCAAGAAATCCTGCACCTCCCATACGAATTGTACCCGGTATGTCTCTTACCATATTTACGATCCACTGTATCAAATCACTGACTACTATACCAAGAACACCGGAAATAAAAGCGGCCTTCCTTGACCTGCCTATTGCATAAGAGATCAGTCCGCAGACAATTGCATATATATACATTGGCTCGATTATTATTGAAGCCGGTTCAGCCGGAAGGTAAATCCCTAAAAGATATACAACGATACCTGAAATCATAAATCCAAAAATAGCATGAGCCTTCTCGCTGCTGTCATCAGCTTGCAAAAAAACATATATTGCCAATATAAACGGTATGATCGCCCCGCCTATATTAATACTAAACAGGGGGGTCAGCTTGATATCAGGTATAAATGAACCGATAATTATGGCTATAATAAAGGCTAATGCTGCCATATCGGTAAGGCCCAGCCTGTCAAGAACTCTATGGGCAAACCCCAACAATATAAGTACGGAGACGATCATTAAAATAATATAGCTAAGCGGCATTTAATCACCTCATAATATCTGCGTTTGATTTTATATTACCCACCCTTATTAAAATATATTCTTTATATGAAGCTCTTCCTGCCGGCTCAAGTTTACCTGCAAACATAAAAAATCCTGCCGAAGCAGGATTTCGCGTTAGTATCTTTATTATCTATTAATTTACTTATTTAAATCTTCATGTATGCCCTTGTCAATGTAAATTACCCATTCGCATATATTAGTGGCATGATCGGCTATTCTTTCGAGATAACGCCCTACAAATAAAAACTGAGTCGCTTGAGGAATATTTTTAGGATCCTCCATCATATAAGTTAATAGTTCTCTGAACATTTGTTTATATATGTTATCTATACCGTCATCCATATTTGTTATCTCAAGTGCTCTGGCAGAATCCGCAGTTACATAGGCATCCAATGATTCCTTAACCATCTCTTTGACCATTTCGGCCATTCTTGGAATATCTATAAGGGGTTTGATATATTGTTCGTTAGCTATCCTTTTGACCGTATTAGATATATCTACGGCATGATCGGCGATCCTTTCCAGATCCGTAGCAAGCTTTAACCCCGCGACAATAATCCTAAGATCCCTGGCTAAAGGCTGTTGAGTCGCTATTATTCTGACACATTTATCATCAATTTCCACTGTAAAATCATCGATTACATCGTCATTATTGATTACCTCTTCAGCTAAAGTCACATCATGTTCAATAAGCGATCTTATCGACTTCTCAATCGCTTCTTCGACCATGCCTCCCAGTTTTAATACTTTTAAATGTAAATCCTCCAGTTCTTCATCATAATGATAACGGGCAACCATATTGGACACCTCCTTTCTTTAACCAAATCTACCGGTAATATAATCTTCAGTACGTTTATCTTCCGGTTTATAAAACAATTTCTCCGTAAGTCCCGACTCAATTACTTCACCGTTTAAAAAAAATGATGTATGATCGGAAATTCTTCCTGCTTGCTGCATATTGTGCGTAACTATTATTATAGTATATTTTTCCTTTAATGTCTCCACTAATTCTTCAATTTTAGCAGTTGATATAGGGTCCAGAGCAGACGTCGGCTCATCCATTAAGATGACCTCAGGATTGACCGCTAGAGTACGGGCTATACACAACCTTTGCTGCTGCCCACCGGAAAGTCCCAAGGCTGATACTTTGAGCCTATCCTTAACTTCATCCCACAGCGCCGCGGCCGTAAGGCTCTTTTCCACTATTTCATCGAGTGAGACCTTGGAATGGGCGCCATGTATCTTTGGCCCATAGGTCACATTGTCATATATGCTCATTGGAAATGGATTCGGCTTTTGGAAAACCATTCCCACCCTCTTGCGTAAATCTATCACATCGACATTGGGTCCGTAGACATCTTCATTATCAAGCAAAATCTTGCCGCTGATTTTTGTATTTTCAATAATGTCATTCATACGGTTTAAAGTTCTCAAAAACGTGGATTTACCGCAGCCCGACGGCCCTATCAATGCCATTACGCCGTTTTCTTCAACATCCATATTGACGCCTTTTAAAGCATGCAGTTCTCCGTAATAGAGATTTAAATCCTGTATATTAAATTTCATCAAAACACGAAGACCTCCTTCACAGCGTTTATGACTTTCTACCGCTGAATCTCGCCTGTATAAACGAGCCCAGCCATCTTGCAGTAAAATTGAATATCAAAATGACTATGACCAGTACAGCGGCGGAACCATCTGCCACAGCGCGCGTATCAGGCAGCAAATGTTCGGAATTCACCTTCCATATATGGACTGCTAGAGTTTCGGCAGGCCGCATTAAATGTATGGGCGATCTGGGGTTTAAAAAATTCCATACCTTGAAATCAAGATTGGGCGAACTGAGTCCGGCAGTATAGATAAGTGCTGCAGCCTCACCGAATACTCTCCCCGAGGTCAATATAATTCCTGTGATTATCCCGGATAAGGCAACCGGAAGTATGACTTTTGTTATAGTCTGCCACTTTGTTGCTCCCAATGCATAACTTGCCTCTTTAAGTTCATCGGGCACGTTTCGTATCGCATCTTCACATACCCGTGTCATGACGGGCAGATTTAATATAGTCACAGATAATGCGCCGCCAATCAACGTATATCCCCAACCGGTCATACCGACAAAGACAAGGAGACCGAATAACCCGACTACTATTGATGGCAAAGAAGCAAGCGTTTCAATACATAGTTTGATCGCTTCCGTTATTCTGCCCGGCCTGGCATACTCGGTAAGATATATTCCACAGCCCAATCCCAGCGGAACGGTAAACAGCATGGTCAGGATCAACATAAAGAGTGAATTAAAAATCTGAGGGCCTATACCGCCGCCTGCTTTAAATGTCTCCGACGGTGCAGTTAAAAAATGCCAGTTGATGACCCTATACCCTTTATAGAGTATATAACCCACAATAGAAATGAGTAATATTATAATAAATACGGCAATTATATACAAAATTACGGTAGCGATCCTATCATGGGTTTTGGCACTCATCAATATACCCTCCTTTTTCCAATATGTCTGATTATCAATATAAATATAAACGAAATTAATAAAAGCAAAAATGCTATAGACCAAAGGGCATTATTAGGTAATGTACCCATAACCGTATTGCCCATATCCATCGTTATTATACTGGTCATGGTATGAGCAGGATCTAAAATTGAAGATGGTATTTTACCGGGCATATTGCCGATCACCATCTGCACGGCTAAAGCCTCTCCAAGTCCTCTTGCCAATCCAAGTATAATGCCCGTAAGCATACCCGGCATGGCGGCGGGGAGCAATATCTTCCATATCGTTTGCCATCTGGTAGCCCCCAGTGAATAAGACGCCTCATTTAAATAGGGCGGGAGAGCCTTCAATGAATCCACCATTACGCTTGTAATTGTAGGAAACATCATTATAGATAAGACTATACTGCCTGCCAAGACGCTCATGCCATAGCCGCCAAAAATATTCCTTATAAAGGGTACGATCACGTTCAAACCTACCCATCCATAAACAACCGAGGGTATCCCAACAAATAATTCGATTACAGGCTGCAGTACCGCCTGACCCCATTTAGGTGCGATCTCGGATATGAAAATTGCTGTTCCGGCACTTAAAGGCACACTAAACAGAAGAGCGATCGATGAGATCAAGAGCGATCCATATATAAATACAAACGCCCCGACTTTAGGTCCCCCGTCAGTCGGCGGTAGTTCAGGATCCCAGGAGGAAGAGAACAAAAACTCAAATGGGGATATCTTATTGACCAAGAATGTGCTGAGCCCTTTATATGTAATGAATACCACTATTGCTACGACTATAACAATAACGATAGCTCCGCATATTGTGGTTACCGTTTTACCAATCAGTTCATTTCTATGCTTCGATCCACCATTTTTCAAAAGTACTCACCCCTGACTCTATAAAAATAAAGCCGGTATTATATACCAGCCGATATACCTTAATTTAATATTACCATTGTATATTGTTAAATACATTAATTCCATGTTAATTCTATGTTAAATTTGCTATATCCCCTTCTATTATAAATTTATACATTAATTTGGAAAAAGCAATGAAGGTGAGTCTTTTTTTATTTATTGAGTTTATTGATATCACTGCCGGCAACATATTTCATTTCTCTGGCTATTTGCGATACTTCATCTGAAGCCATAAAGTCAAGGAATGACTTAACGGGTTCCTTTGGCTCCCCTTTTGTATACATGTGTCCAAGAGACCAGACCGGGTATGCACCTTTAATAATGCTGTCTACGGAAGCTTCAACGTTATCTATTTTTAGAGCTTTTATGCTGTCGTCCAGATATGCTAGCCCAAGATAGCTTATGGCACCCGGCTGTTGTGACACCGTAGCCAAAACAGTACCATTCGAATCCCCGGTCAATGTATTACCTTCCACGACCTGAGCACCGTCAAGGGCCTTAGCTATGAATACGGATCGGGTACCGGAACTTGTCGGTCTATTAACCACCACGATTTTAAGATCTTGACCGCCTACATCGTTCCAATTTGTCACCTTGCCGGTAAATATATCTATGAGCTGCTGTTTAGTAAGGCTGTCGACCTGAACATCTTTATTGACTATGGCAGTAAAACCTTGAGCAATGACCTGATGGTCCAGCAACCCCTTGGCCGCAGCTCCATCCAGCTTTTCCTCCGCAGACACATCCGAATCTCCGATGTCAACCGCTCCGTTCGAAACCTGTGAAAGTCCGGTACCGCTGCCGCCGCCCTGTACTGTAATCGATACGTCGGGATGCGCATCCATAAACTTAGCAGCTGCGGTTTCCACCAATGGCTGCATTGCAGTCGAACCCGCAATGGTTATTGAACCGGATAGCGCATCCGTAGAGGACTGCGTCTGCTCTCCATCAGATGAGTCTTCAGGTGACGAAGGTTGTGAATTACAGCCTGAAAAGACTAGCGTTCCCATCAATATTACAGTCAAAAGAATTAATAGTCTTTTATTTCTTAACATCTTTTGCACCTCCGATATTTTATTTTGTACCACTGAGGATATATTATCAGTTTCGTGTAAAGTTGGTATTAAATCCATGTTAACTTTATGTTAAGTAAAATAATTCTTTAAAGCAATTAAAAATTCTGTTCCTGAACCGGGAATACTGTTTATCTGTATATTCCCGTCCATGGATTCCACAATGTGCTTCACTATGGCCAGGCCGAGTCCCGTCCCTCCTGAATTTCTCGATCTGCCTTTATCTACCCGGTAGAACCTTTCAAATATTCTCGGGATATGTTCCTCTTCAATACCTATCCCCGTATCTTCAACGGAAATAAAGACGTCATTATCATCTTTCCACGCCTTTATCCATATATATCCGCTATCCTTATTATACTTAATGGCATTATCAATGAGATTGAGCAGCAGTTGATGTATCCAGTCCCTATCAGCCAGGATTTGCAAATCGTCCGGCCGTATGGATAGACTTACTTTGATATTTTTCTCATGCGCTTTATTATCCAAGATGTATACCACATTTTCGACCTCATCCTTCAGGTTGACATATTCTTTCTTAACATCGTCCTTGACATTTTCAATTTCAGATAGTGTCAATATGTCATTTATAAGGCGGGTCAATCTGTCCGTCTCTAAGGATATGATATCCAAGAATTTGTTTAACGTGGCCGCATCCTTGACATTACCCCCCTGCAAGGTTTCTACGAATCCCTTGATTGAAGTGAGCGGAGTACGAAGTTCATGGGAGACATTAGCCACAAAATCACTTCTTATCTTTTCGAGTTTTTTAAGCTCGGTTATATCGTTGAAAACGATCACGGAGCCTATCTTACTATTAGGGTGTTCCGTACTCATTATAGGATTTATATACACCCTCAGAGTCTTATTCTGCGGCAAGTTTATCTCAAAATCCATGTCCATATCCGTCCTGTTGTTAATATAATCTTCCAAAGACTGTGCAAGTTTATAATTTCTAACGACTTCCAGCAGATGTTTCCCTATCACATCATAATCAACAATATCCAGGATATTTTTAGCCGAGTCATTTATCAGTATCACTCTTCCGCTATTATCTATTGCTATAACGCCGTTCACTATGCTTTTTAATACGGCTTCCAGCTTGGAGTTCCTGTCATACATGTCCTGCATAGTGGATTTCAATTTGGCAGCCATATAGTTAAAAGTTTTTATTAAATCTCCAATTTCATCATCATACTCATATCTTATCGTTCCGCTGTAAGTACCGTTGGCAACATTGTTTACCGCATTGGTAATCGTCTTGATAGAGCGCATATTATAATATATAAATCTATACCACAAGACAGTGGAAATTATTAAATCTATAATAAAGATCAAAATAAGATATGCCCATGCATCAGCGTCAAAAGCAGCATTTTTATTATATGAGGCAGACAGGAATACAGAGACTGTCCTATCTTCAGATGAAGCGGCGGCAGAAATCAGGCGGTCGTCTTCTTCTATCTTTACTAGATCCGCTCTGCCTTCGTCCGTCATTTTATCCTGGAGGTCAGCCAATAATTTTTTATCGGTCCATGAACCTGCAATAATTTTCCCATTTTTTGTGACTAAAACATCGTTATTAGTACCATCGGCGTATTTTTTAATATATTCCTTCAAACTGTCTGTATTCTCCGATAGGTAGATGATTTGAGCCGCATCGTCATTTAAATTTTTACTCATTAACTTGATTGCCTGAGTTGAATATATGTTTAAAAACAAAATATAACTCAAAGATAGAGTAAGACACATAATGATAACAAAACTTATAACAAGTCTTTTTTGCATCACCGTACCCCTCTGTCCCTAAACTTATAACCGACGCCTCTGACTGTTTCTATATACTGAGGATGATTATCATCTCTCTCTATTTTACTTCTGAGATGCCTTATATGTACATCCACAGTACGAGTCTCGCCGGAATATTCATATCCCCATACCTTATCAAGCAAATAATCTCTTGTCAGTACCCTGCCTTTATTTAAAACAAGGAGTTTTAGCAATTCAAATTCCTTTAAAGTTAAGTCAAGCGGAATCCCGTTTTTGGTCACCATAAATTTTTCACAGTCAATTTTCAAATCATCGATTTTGATTATTTCATTTCCTTCACCATCATTTGATCCGGACCCATTAATTTTAGACCTTCTTAAAACCACCTTTATTCTTGCCAATAGTTCTCTTATACTAAAAGGTTTTGTAATGTAGTCGTCTGCCCCCAGTTCAAGACCGAGTATTTTATCGAATTCTTCACTTTTAGCCGTTAGCATTATTATGGGTATCGACTTTGTATTCGCTTGGGATTTTAAAGATTTGCAGACCTCAAAGCCGTCTATATCAGGCAGCATGAGATCCAATATGATAAGATCGGGTAATATTTCCGCAGCCTTAGTCATTCCGTCGCTGCCATTATCGGCGGCGTATACATTATAACCGGCATTAGAAATATTGAAGTTCAAAAGCTCCCGTATATTTTGCTCATCCTCGATTATCAATACTTTATCCGACACATGTACACCTCTTTTCAGCGTAACATAATTATGGCGCAGTGCAGTCCCGTCTTGCCATCGCGTCTATATGAGTAAAAATATCGTTCATTACATGAGGTACATAGGTTAGATACATAAATATTATCTGTTTTTATACCTCCTTCTGTCAGCTGTAAACTGTTACATTCCCTTAAATTAAGCATATATTTGTTTTCATTGGTTCTATACCAACCGGTATATTTCTTAAATTTGTCCAAAAATATTTCATATACATCTTGTCCCACTTCATAGCAGCATTCGCCGATAGAAGGCCCTATTGCCGCAAGGAGCTTTCCGGGGTCCGTACCAAATTGCTCCGTCATCTTTTTTACCACTTTCGGACCTATCTGCATGACGGTTCCCCTCCATCCCGCATGGGCCAGGCCGATTACCTCATTTACCGGGTCGAAAAAATATAGCGGCACACAATCGGCATAAAAAGTTATCAAAGGCAAATCTCTGTCGTCAGTTATCAATGCATCGGCATTGAATATTTTTTGCTTGAATAATGGGAAAGCTGCATCGGAATGGGCAACCCTCAAAATATTATCCCGATGTATTTGATCTGAAAACGCAAATGATTCTATATCGAAATTTAACTTGCGGCATAAAATTTCATAATTTTCTCTCACATTTCGTTTATCATCCAGCTTTTTGGTACCAAGATTCAGGCTGCTGTAACACCCTTCACTGACGCCGCCGTTCCTCGTCGAAAAAAATGTAAAAACATCTCTCTTTCCAGCCGAATCAAATTTCGGTATATTAAAATACTCAAATTCGCCTATATTATTTAACTGAAAAGTTTCGGTCTCATCCACCGCCGCTACCTCTTTTCATTCATGAGCTTTTCGATCTCTTCCATAAATGTCCCCACATCTTTAAACTGTCTATAGACGGATGCAAACCTTACATACGCCACTTCATCGACATTCTTCAATGCCTCCATCACCATTTCACCTATTACCTGCGTAGGCACTTCGCGCTCATTATTATTATATAATTCCTTTTCCAAATTTCTTACTATCTCATCCAAAAGATTTACGGAAACCGGCCGCTTCTCGCATGCCTTTATTAAACCGTTCAATATTTTATTCCTATTAAACGGTTCACGGGAACCATCTCTCTTAATTACCATATATGGTATTTCATCCATCTTTTCGTATGTCGTAAAGCGCCTGCCGCATTTTTCGCATTCTCTTCTTCTCCTGATGGAATTTCCCTCTTCTGTAGGGCGGGAATCAATGACTTTCGTATCATGATACCCGCAAAACGGGCATTTCATCGTCTATTCTCCTTCCTTCTGTATATGTTACTATACTAATTATACACAACAAGATATTGCAAATCCATATTATTATACAATATCAGGGATATCGACCAAGATAACGTCGTCTCCTATTTTTCTGATATAGCTCCATGGAATGACAATATCGTTGTTTCTTCTGAATATGCTGAAGACGTTGTTGCTTCCCGGTATCACAACAGTCTCGATCACACCGTCTTCAAGGTCTATATCTATATCCGAAATCAAGCCGAGCCTGCACCCGTTTTTAATATTTATGACATCTTTTTCCCTAAGCTCCGATACTTTAATCATATTTTTTCCCCCTTATGTATCCTACTTATGAATATGAGCCTGAGAATAAAAAAAGCACAAAAAAATAAGGAGTTAAAAAACTCCATATTTTCCAATTACACATATTTTCTCATTTGATTCAGCGCAGACTTTTCAAGTCGAGACACCTGCGCCTGAGATATCCCTATCTCCTCAGCCACTTCCATCTGCGTCTTTCCTTCAAAAAATCTCAATTTTACTATGTTTTTATCCCTATCGTTTAATTTTGACATGGCTTCTCTCAACGATATATTATCAAGCCATGTATTATCCTGATTTTTATCGTCTCCTATTTGATCCATAACATATATGGCGTCTCCATCATCATGGTAGACAGGTTCAAATAGGGAAATGGGATCTTGTATGGCATCCAGAGCAAAGACGACCTCTTCCTCCGTGGCATCCAATTCCTTTGCTATTTCAGATATGTTCGGCTCTTTCGCATTTTCATTGATCAACCTGTCCTTTATCTGTAAAGCCTTATATGCCATATCTCTGAGGGAACGGCTTACCCTTATGGAATTATTATCTCTCAAATATCTCCTTATTTCACCGATAATCATAGGAACAGCATATGTTGAAAATCTAACGTTTTGACTTATATCGAAGTTATCTATGGCTTTTATCAGACCTATACATCCTACCTGAAATAAATCGTCCACGCATTCTCCCCTATTGTTAAATCTCTGTATGACGCTAAGTACTAAACGGAGATTGCCCTTTATAAATTTTTCCCTGGCCTTCTTGTCGCCATTTTTCATTTGCTTCATAAGTTCCATCATTTCATCATTCTTCAATACAGGGAGCTTAGACGTGTTGACACCGCATATTTCTACTTTGTTGTTGGCCATATCTGTCCCTCCTCACTATCTAGTATTACCGATTATTACCTAAGTATTACCGAGGGACAGAAGAATTATTCTTTAAACCATCTTTGTCATTTCCTTTTTTAATCTTTTCAAAATACGCTTCTCCAATCTGGAAATATAGGACTGAGAAATGCCCAGCATATCCGCTACTTCCTTCTGGGTCTTTTCAATCTCTCCATTCAGCCCAAACCTTAAATTAATTATATCCTTTTCTCTTTTAGACAGTTTTTGTATGGCCATTTTCAATAGCTGTTTATCAACTTCGCTTTCTACGTATTGATAAATGACCTCATTGTCCGTCCCAAGTATATCGGACAGAAGCAATTCGTTGCCATCCAAATCGACATTTAACGGTTCGTCGATCGAAACCTCCATTTTTGTCTTATTATTTCTTCTTAAAAACATCAATATTTCATTTTCGATGCAGCGCGAAGCATAAGTAGCCAATTTTATCTTTTTATTGGGATCAAAAGTGTTTACGGCCTTTATCAGCCCTATAGTACCAATAGATATAAGATCTTCTACGCTTATTCCCGTATTCTCAAATTTCTTTGCGATATATACGACTAGTCTGAGATTTCTCTCAATAAGCTCGCTCTTTACATCTTCTTCTCCGTCTTTTAATCTTTCGATCAGATCGTTCTCTTCTTCACAGCTCAATGGGGGAGGCAAGGCCTCGGGCCCGCCTATATAGTAGATTTCAGTAATTTTATTCAATAACTTATCTATTAAATTGCGAAAATAACTTACGGGATCACAAAATATATGCATCCTCATCAAACCCCTCCACTAATTATTTAATCAGTAAGTAAATCCGTATGCAGTAGAGCACAATATTCATCGTTATTAGATAATTTATTAAAATATACTCCCAGGATCACGTCTTTTATTACCTTAGTCTCATCTTCGCCATAAATTTTCAGTTCGTCCGGTTTAATACCCAAAAGCATTCCATTTTCCTTGCCGATATCCTTAAAGGGTAATAATCTGAATCTCTTTAGCCATTGCGGTTCGATATTATCAATACTTCCAAAATCAAATAGGCAATTTTGATCCAAGGTCAATATATATTCTCTGACAGGCTCAGGCAATATTTTTTCTAAAACATCAAATTCAACAATGATCACAGGCTGATGATTGATGGGTTCATACAACGTATTGCCTGTGTCCAGCAGAGCATATGTGGTAATCGTATCATCATCAATTACAATATCCATCTGCATAATGTTTTTATGTATTTTCTTTACATACGCTATGCAATAATATATCAGACAGCAGCCGATAAGTACGGTGATTATAATAAGCATTACTGGGATATCATTAAACATAAAGATACCTTTATAGATATATCCATCGTTTGAGAATAGATAATAAAGAGAAAAACCGACTCCGCCAAAAACCATGGTCACCAAATAAAAAAATGATAACAAACGTATAAATTCTCTTAAGCGCGGCGGATAAAAAACGATTATTACAATAAGTGCGGAAAGCATGAGCTTCAGCGGTACAGTTTGAAAAACAGAATTTCTATAAAAGAACATGGGTATTATATATAGAGATCCCACAAGGGAACCTAAAAAAAAACGTAAAGCATTACTTTTATACTTCGCAATGACGGCCGTGATGTAAAGAATCAAATAGTTGACAATAATGTTTTCAAGCAAAATAACGTCTATATACATATTCGCCCTCAGTATTTTTTGATTAATATCAAATCTTCCTAGCGATTAAATTTATGCTTTTATATTACCAAACATGTCATGTATTTTTTGTAAAAAATGGTTATAATAGTCAGTCAAATTGCGACAAAAAAGAACTCCCATATTAGGAGTTCAAGGGAAGGAGACTTCAAAAGAGCTTACGATTCCTTCTCAGGAATGTTGGTATATCAAGCTCTTCCTCATTGTATAAATCAAAATCCATATTTTTTTCTTCATGTCCGCCATCCGATTCTGTTGTCTTTTGTCTGGCATCTTTTTGTTCAAAACCTGTGGCAATTACGGTGATCTTTATCTCATCATTCAAGGATTCATCGATAACGGCACCGAAAATAATGTTCGCATCTTGATCCGCCGACTCATATATAAAGTTGGCCGCCTCGTTTACTTCAAAAAGGCTCAAATTGGGACCGCCCGTAATGTTGAGCAGAACACCTTTCGCCCCTTCTATCGATGTCTCCAGCAATGGACTTTGTATAGCCAACTTCGCAGCCTCGGTGGCTCTGTTTTCTCCATTTGCAATTCCTATTCCCATATGGGCCAGGCCTGTTTCCGACATTATAGTCTTTACATCGGCAAAATCCAGATTCACTAAGCCCGGTACCGTAATCAGATCCGATATCCCCTGTACGCCCTGGCGTAAAATATCATCGGCCATTTTAAAAGCGTCCATCATCGATGTCTTCTTTTCTACCACCTGAAGCAGTCTATCATTTGGAATCGTAACTAATGTATCGACGTTCTTTTTAAACTCCTCTATCCCCTTTTCCGCCTGTATCATCCTTTTATGACCTTCAAAGGTAAAGGGTTTAGTCACAACACCGACGGTCAAAACGCCGATTTCTTTGGCTATTTGCGCTATAACCGGCGCCGCGCCGGTGCCGGTACCGCCTCCCATACCCGCCGTAATAAACACCATATCGCAGTTCTGCAGATATTCCGCTATCTCATCCCTGCTCTCCTCAGCCGCTTTCTGCCCAATTTCCGGGTTAGCCCCCGCACCCAAACCCTTAGTAAGTTTTTCACCGATCTGTATTTTGGTTGAAGCAGACGAATGAAATAGTGCCTGCTTGTCCGTATTCATCGCAATAAATTCCACTCCCTTTAGGCCCTCTTTTATCATCCTGTCTACCGCGTTAGTACCGCCGCCTCCCACACCTAATACCCTTATGGTTGCAAAAGGAGAGTTTTCCACTTCAAAATCGATCATATTATTCTACCCCCTTATCAGTTATTTATTGGAAGAAATCGGAGAAAAACTCTTTGAACTTATCAAACAAATTTATATGACTGCTCATTTGTCTATTTTTTGTATCAGCGGCAGAGCCTAACATTTCGCGTTTATATCTTTCAACATACTTGATAATTCCCACAGCTGCAGAATATGTAGGCAAAGAAACCCCTATATAGTCGGGTGAACCTATCCTCACGGGCAAATTGAGTATCTTCCGAGTGAGATCCATACTGCCTTTGATTTGAGAAAGACCTCCTCCGGTAAGCACAACCCCCGTTGAAATAGAAGACTTAAGACCGGATTCGATCAGATTCTTATTGGTCAACATTATTATCTCATTTGTCCTTGCCTCAATTATTTCACATATGTCTCTTGCCTTTACTTTTACCGAAGATTGATTCCCGATGACCTTGACGTCTATTTCTTCATTCTCATCTACCATATCGGACATAGCAAATCCATACTGTCTCTTTAAATTCTCCGCTTCCTCCAGAGAGATTTTCAGACCGACGGCCAAATCGTTTGTTATATGATCTCCGCCGACAGGCAAAAGCTTCGAATATATGATCCTACCGTCCTTAAATACTGATATGTCCGTAGTACCTGCGCCAATATCGAGTATGCATGCGCCCAATTCCTTCTCATCTTTTGATAAAAGCACCTCACTTTCGGCCAATGGAGAAACTATTATTCCTCCCACCTCCAGATCGGCTTTCCTGATACAGCGAACGAGATTCTCCACAGACGTGGTCGAAGCTATGACTATGTTGGTATCAACCTCAAGTCTGGTACCTATCATTCCGAGCGGATCGCGTATCTCATCATACCCGTCGATGATATACTGTATCGGTATCACATCGATAATTTCTTTATCGGCGGGAATCGCGATGACCTTGGCAGCTTCAATCACCCTTTCGACGTCATGTTTCGTAATCTCCTTGTTTTCCCCGGTAACAGCTATAATACCCTTGTTTTTTATAAAATTGACATGTCCGCCCGCCATATTGATAAATACTTTATCAACGCCGACATTTGCCATATGTTCGGCTTGGCTTACAGAATTCCTGATACCCTTGACGGTTTCGTCGACGTCGATAACCACACCCTTTTTAAGACCCTTGCATGGACTCACGCCCACGCCTCTTATTTCTATTTCTCCATTTTTGTTTATCTGAGAAATTATCGTACAGATCTTGGATGTGCCAATATCTATTCCCGTAATAAGTTCATTCATAAAATTTCCCCCTTTAAAATGAAACGTTAGGGTTGCTCTTTTCTTTCTCTGTAATAGGATAGCAAGTATCTTCTTACGATCGCCAAATTATTAAAAATTCGGCTTCCGAATACTATTATAGCCGCAAGGTATATAGGCACTTCAAGGAGATCGCCTAAATAGGCCAAGCCGGCTGCAGCCAGTGAATTGCTGAGAAAACCGCTGATGAAAATACCCATATCAAAGTTTTTCTCCATATTGGACCTGACTCCCCCAAGTACGGAATCCAGGGAAGCTAAAATTGCGACGGACAAGTATGGAGCGTACGATGCGGACACGTCTATGGGCAGATATAAGCCCAATAGTATCCCCACGATTATTCCGATTACAGGTAACAGCACTATTTAGCACCTTCCTTCACTGGGGTAGCGTACTTAAAGTTCAAGGTACCGCCATAACCGGGAATAACTAATTTATCAGACTTCTTTATATTTACTTCAATGCCCCAATACCTCATTGTATCAACAATACCGCCCTTAAGCATCAAGGATGCTTCCAACGTATTCGGATCACCTATTGCCTTGACCACATATGGTGGTGCAAACCTCGTTGAATTCACATTAATTGTGGGACCGACGCATCTTATCTCCGATGTTGCCACTATACGCTGTTCATTTACTGAAATTGCTTCTGCACCGGCAGCCCTGAGCTCATTTAAAACCTTCAGCAAATCGTCGTCATGTATAAGAAACAAGCTTGGGTCTTCTCCCGGCTGTATCTCCTGTTTACTATCATTCAGAGTTACGGTCACTCCTGGTCCTTGCACTTCCGTCAAACCCGACATGACATTGACTTTATCCAGTTGATCCCTTAAGGAAGAAATTATTGTGTTTGTTTGTGATGATGACGTTTCATAATCATCCAACTTATTCTGCAGCTGCGTTACCTGAGATCTAAAATTTTTATTCTCGTCTTCAAGCTGTTTCAGCTGTGCGGTAAGCTCCTCCACCCTCTGTACAGTCACGGCGCCGCCGCCATTCTGAACCGAACGAAATTGTAAGGATATCATCAGTCCGAGGATAACGCAGATCAAAGATATGGCCATTTGCATTTTATGCTTCAACATAATTCCTCCTCATGCTATTTCTTAAGTCTATATACAATATTACCGGATTCATTGACAATGACAAATCCGCCCTTGGTATTTTTGCTTGTCAAATCGATCAAAACACTCTTTAAAAATGAAAGACGATATCCTATGTTTTCCTCTGCGTTGAATTCTATAACAAGGCCCCCGGAGGAGATCAAAACGATCTTTCCGCCGTCGACCCTTACCTCGGATATCATATCTTCCATGTCGTTGTCCTTTAATGATTTTAAAATGCTCAGAGACCTATTGTACATGGTTGTCCTATCCGTATCCAGATATTGACCCGCCATAAATTTTTTTATGTTGAACCCACTTAAAATAGGTAACTTTGCATCTTGATACTCTTTTGATACTTCTATCACATATCCATCTTCATCTATATGCAGATAAACCCCATTATAGGGTATCACAGCTACTTCATTCCGTTCATTCACTTCTATTATAATACTGTTAGGCAAGGCTCGTCTAATATCAATATTTTTAATATGAGGATCTCTTTGCAGATTCTCTTTTATTTTGTCCAAATTTACCGCAAAAATATTAACTCCGGTATGAATACCAGATAGAGATACGACATCATTTTTGGACAGGTAATAATTGCCATCCACTTCGATATTCTTTATAATGAATACCTGAATATTCAAAATATAAAAGGATAATGTCACTATGCCAACAATGAAAATTATAAGTCCTATGCTAATATGTTTATTCTTTTTTGAGGGAAATTTATATACCTTTGCATTCATTCTTATCACTCATATCCTATTAATTTCTGCCCCAAGTTCTCTTAAGATATAATCAAAACATTCATAACCCCTATCGATATTTTCACTCTTGTCTATTACTGTATCCCCATTTGCAGTCAATCCTGCCAAAGCCAGCGCAGCTCCGCCTCTCAAATCTCTTGCCGTCACGTTGGAACCGCACAGATTTTCCACTCCCCGTACGACGGCGATTCTGCCGTCCACCCTTATATCGGCCCCCATTTTTTTAAGTTCTTCAACGTGATTAAACCTGTTTTCAAAGACGGTTTCGGTAATTATCGTCGTACCCTTTGCAATGGACATAAGCGACATTATGGGAGCCTGCAGATCCGTTGGAAAACCCGGATATGGCAACGTCCTTATAATATCCAGCGCCTTCAATCTTGGCTGCGCCTTTAAATGCAGGCAGCCATTGTATGATATCGAACATCCGCATTCCCGGAGCTTAGCTATTATAGGTTGAAGGTGCTCGATTATGATGTTTTGCAGTTCGATTTCTCCCCCCGTTATGGCGGCCGCTATCATATATGTCCCTGCGGCGACACGGTCGGGAATTATGGAATACTCGACCGGATGAAGTTTATCGGTACTTTGTATATAAATATAATTAGTGCCGGCGCCGCTTATTTTTGCGCCCATACTGTTTAAAAAATTCTGTAAATCGACTATTTCCGGCTCTTTCGCCGCATTTCTTATTATTGTGTCTCCTTCTGCCAAGCATGATGCCATCATAATATTCTCCGTAGCACCGACGCTTGGATAATCCAATAGGATCTCGTTTCCCTTTATTTGCGGTGAGGTCGCATTTATAAAACCATGAAGCTCCTTGATGTCTATATTCAAAGCCCTTAAACCCTTAAGGTGCAGATCTATCGGCCTGGGACCGATCTCGCAGCCTCCCGGATAGGTGATATTTACAGTGCCATAGTTTGCAATCAACGAGCCTATAAGCAATATTGACGGCCTGATCCTCTCGCACAAGTCAAACGTCAGATCCGTGGAGTTTATACACAATGTGTCGATTTCCAGCGTATGATTCTCAAATTTTGTCTTGCATCCGATATTATTTAATATTTCTATGAGAATATTCACATCTTCCAAATGTGGACAATTATGTATCACAGATATACCCTTGGTCAGCAATGTAGCTATTATTATCGGTAACGCCGCATTTTTGGCACCTCCTATTTTGGTCGAGCCATTTAACTTTATACCGCCGTTCACCCTATATTTGCTCATGTTAACCCTCCTCGTGCTCATGATCACATTTTATAATATGTAAGAGCAGATTAGGGTGTTACATGTTAACGGCCGGTCAGCTCATATATCAATTTGGTAATTTTATTCAGGGCATCCGGTTTAGATAAAAGCTTCGCCTTCTCGCCCATTTCATTCAACCTTTTCTTATCGCAAATCAATTCTGTAATATAATCATTTAAAACCTCGGCATTCAAATTCTTTTCCAAAATTATTTTGGCAGATCCCGCCCTTTCCAGAGCCTTGGCATTGTATTCCTGATGATTTTCCGCGACATACGGCGACGGTATCAGTATGGACGGCCTTCCGCTGGCCGAGATCTCGGATATAGTCATTGCGCCCGCCCTGCATATGATCAAATCGGCAGCTGCATATATTTGAGGCATGTTATATGCATATGAGGTTATTTTTAGATTTTTATGCGACTCAATATTGATTTGATCGACTATTTCATTGTATTGGTTATCGCCTGTGATAAATAAAAATTGTATATTTGAAGGCAAAATTTCATTAATATAATTTAATACGGCCGAATTGATATTTTTTGCTCCTCTGCTGCCCCCAACCGAAACTATTAAAGGTAATTGAGTATCAAAACCAAGGCTGTGCTTTGATTCGAATTTGCCGTATAAAAACAGATCCTTACGCACGGGATTGCCGGTAACCATTATTTTATTGTCGACGCCTTTAAAATAACTTTTGGTATCCTCGTAACTTACTGCTATGATATCAACAAAACGTGATAATATCTTATTTGTCACTCCGGGTATTACGTTTGATTCATGAATCATGGTCTTTACTTTTGACCGTGCACACGTCAATATTACCGGACCTGTCACATATCCCCCCGTACCTATCGCTATATCAGGTTTAAAATCTTTAACAATTTTTTTTGCGTCTCTTAAACCGGCGATATTGACATTTAAGGTCTTGATATTATCAACGATAGATTTCCTGTTTATACCCTTTGACCTTATTGTCTTTAATTCAAAGCCCTCTTTGGGTACGATTTTGTTTTCAAGTCCCTTCTCCGTTCCCACAAATAGTATCTCCGTGTCGGGTTCGATGGACTTAATTTCTTTTGCAATCGCTATGCCGGGATAAACATGTCCTCCCGTGCCTCCTCCCGCAATGAGCATTCGCATTCTTATACCCTCTATTCTACGTATTTTGATATATTCAGCAGTATACCTACCTCAGCCATAGTAAATACCATTGATGAACCTCCGGCACTTATAAACGGAAGCGGCACTCCTGTAACGGGCATGGATGAGGTCACTACGGCTATATTCATCAATGCCTGTATTCCTATTATTGATGTAATTCCGGTAGCAAGCAATATGGCAAACATATCCTTTGAACGCGCCGCTATCCTCAGCCCTCGTATGATCAATATAATAAACAGTACCGCGATCAGAGCCGTACCTATGAATCCTAGTTCTTCACCAATGATGGAAAATATAAAATCACTCTGCGGTTCCGGTATATAAAGCAATTTCTCCCTGCTTTTACCCAAACCTACGCCGAACAGGCCACCCGATCCTAATGCATACAGGGACTGGATGATCTGATAGGTCGTATCGCCTATATCCGACCATGGGTTTAGAAAACCTAGAATTCTCTGTTTCCAATGGCCGAAAATCCCCGATGCTATCAAACCGCCTGCCAGGCCAACTCCGCTAAAAACAAGAAATACGATATGAGATATTTTAGCTCCGGCCGTATACAAAATTATCAAACCAACGATCAATATTATACCGGCTGTACTCAAATTAGGTTCCACAACAATTAACGCAAAGACAATACCGATAACGATCAAATAAGGAAACAAACCGGAGAAAAATTTATGTAATTTATCTTTGTTTATCTCACTCAAATGAGCGGCCATAAATATAATAACGCCTATTTTAGCCAATTCGCTGGGTTGTACTGTAATGCTGCCAAAGCCAAGCCATCTCCTCGCATCATTTATTTCAATTCCGACACCTGGGATCAATACGGCTCCCAATGAACATACGGAGATCAGCATGATAATATCGGAATATTTCTTTAGTTTCCAATAGTCGTAATTCATGAAGAATATCATAGTGAAATAGCCAAGGACGCCCCATAGCAATTGTCTTTTTAAAAAATAATATGGATCGCCCATTTTGAAATAGGCCGAGACCGAACTCGCGCTGAAAACCATCACGATCCCGACAGCAAGGAGTATTGTGACCGTCATAAGCAGATTATAATCACAGGCACCTTTTTTTGGCATATATTTACCCCCTGATAGCATTTACATATGACTTGAAATCATTTCCTCTTTCTTCAAAGTTCTTAAACATATCCCAACTGGCGCAGGCGGGAGAAAGCAATACCGTATCTCCCTTTTTTGCCAATCTATACGCTTCATCTACGGCATTTTTTAAGTTATCCGCCTTGACGGTGTCAGTAAATCCTAATGACCGTGCCTGTATATTTATTTTTTCCGCAGTTTCCCCTATAAGGATCAAATGTTTGACCTTATCGTCAAAACCCTTTATAAAGTCATAATAGTCATTGCCCTTATCATATCCACCCGCTATAAGAACAATATCGCCCTTTACCGCTTCGATCGCTTTAATCGCCGCATCGGGATTGGTGCCTTTAGAATCATTGACAAATTTTACTCCATTTTTTTCGCCTACAAATTCAATACGGTGCTCCACTCCCTTAAATGACTTCAGTGTAGACTTTATAATTTCATTATCAATATTCCATTCTTTTGCTATAGCGCAGGCTGCAAGCGAATTTTCCAAGTTATGCGCACCGGGGATGCATATATCGCCAGAGTCCATTAACTTTTCCTCTCTGTCTCCAAGTTTTGAAAATATCTTATCATCATCAACATATAGGCCGAAATCCAATTTGTTCTTCCTACTGAACGGTATTATATGTGAATTAATTTTATCCTTGATCCCCCAGGTATTAGGCTCGTCATAATTTAATACGGCATAATCCGTTTTAACCTGATTCATAAAGATTTTTGACTTTATATTGATATAATTTGCCATCGTTTTATGCCTGTCTAGATGATCGGGCGTTATATTGAGAAGCACCGCGGCAGCAGGATGAAAATATTTTACGGACTCCAGCTGAAAGCTGCTGATTTCTGCCACGATAATCTCGTCTCTGCCTGCTTCATAACAGTCATATATCAGTGGGCTGCCTATATTTCCGCCTACCCTTACTTTATAACCGGCATTTTTAAATAACTCACCTATCAGTGAAGTGGTCGTAGTCTTACCGTTTGTTCCTGTAACCGCTATGATCTGAGTTTTCGATATACGATATGCCGCTTCGATCTCAGAAATCACTTCGACGCCTCTATTCCTGGCGTCAATTATGAATTCCTGGTCGAGCGGAACGCCGGGACTTAATATGATCAAGTCAATGTCTTTAATATTTTGCCTGGTAATATCTGTTATCCACTTAACATGTAATTTTTCCAAGCTTGATATGTCTTCAATTTGATTACTTGGCCTTTTGTCATATGCATATATCTCATAACCCATTGCATTCAATATCTCAGCCGCAGCAACTCCACTCTTGCCAAGGCCGACTATAAGGACATTTTTAAGCATACAAACACCTCGTTTTACTAATATATACTTATAAATCCAACAATCGCTAAAATAAGTGTCAAACCAACGAACATATTTACAACTTTTGTTTCAGGCCACCCCAGCATTTCAAAGTGATGATGCAAAGGACTCATCCTAAAAATTCTATTTCCCGTTAATTTAAAGGATAATACTTGTAAAATCACGGACAGCGCCTCGATAACATACACGCCTCCGACTATCGGCAGGGCCAATGGCAAACCCAATATTACGGCCATGCCTGCCACAGCTCCGCCCAATCCCAAAGAACCGGTATCACCCATAAATATTTCTGCTGGATATGAGTTATAACGGAGGAAACCCAGCACAGAACCGGTTATTGAACCCCCAAACAGCATCACCAGCATATTTCCCGTTATCAGTCCGGCCAAAGTAAAGAAAGCGGTAACGATGAACGTCACCCCTGAGGCCAGGCCGTCAAGACCGTCGGTAAGGTTCACACTATTGACAGTTCCAACAATCACGAATACGGTAAATGGTATGATATAAATACCCATATCAATTGTTTTTTTGACAAAGGGTATAAATATAATGCCGCCATGGTTTAAATACATAAAATAGGCAAAGGCAAAACTGATAATAAACTGCAAAATTATTTTCTGCCTGGCCCTAAGCCCAAGGTTTCTTTTCATTGCTATCTTTATGTAATCATCGGCAAAACCTATACCGCCAAAGGATAACGTGAGGAAGATTAACGCCCATTTGTCATTACTGTTTGGAATCAAAAAAGCAGCCAATGCCAATGAAGTTATAAGAAATATGATACCGCCCATAGTAGGTGTGCCATTCTTGGACAGATGAGACTTTGGACCATCCTCTCTTTCCACCTGTCCGAAATTCATTTTCCTGAGTCTCCCAATGATAGGAGGCGATATAAATAAACAAATTACAAAAGATAATACGGTCATCAGCATTAAATGAATAAAGATGCTGTCTCCAAAAATCGAGTTTAGATTCAGATTCATATTATTTCTCCCCCAGGTATTTGACTATTTCATCCATTTTCATTGCTCTGGAACCCTTAACCAATATGCAGTCATCACATTTCAGAATTTGCGATAGACTATTTTTAAGTTTATCCATATCATTGAAGCTATAAACATATTGTGATTCCATGCCCGCGTTTATTGCACCTTTGGCAATATCTTCCGCCATCGTTCCATACGTAATCACTATGTCGATACCGTTTAAATAGCAGTACTTTCCTATTTCAACGTGATACCTCTCGCTGTAAACATCCAGTTCCAACATGTCGCCTAATATTGCCACCTTCCTGCCACCTGTGGCAACGTCTTTCAAGTAATCGACGGCTACTCTCATCGAATCGGGATTTGCATTATAAGTGTCGTCAATGATCTTCATATCATTTATATTGATCATCTTCAAGCGCATTTTTTCATTTTTGGTCTTTAATAGACCGCTATTAATTTCTTCCCATTTTAAGCCGAGATCATAACCGACCGCAATAGACGGCAGGGCGTTAAAGACATTATGCCGGCCGGGCAAGCGAATAATAAAATGCCCTTCTTTGGTTCCATATACAACGTTGAATTCCATCCCGTCATCCTTGTTGTCCATTATGTCGAAGACCCTTATATCATTATTATCTCCGCATCCAAAATACCTGACCTGATAATTTCCCCTTACATTTTTAAGCAGGTCGTCATCCCCGTTTAAAAAAACAATATTGTTCACATTCAGATATTGTGTGATCTCAAGTTTCGCTTTTAATATATTCTCCCTCGAACCAAGTTTCCCTATATGTGCCGTCCCTATATTAGTTATTATTGCCATATCTTGTCTCGCAATTTCACTTAATCTGCTGATTTCTCCATAAGAATTCATACCCATTTCAAGAACCGCGATATCATAGGAATCCTCCATATTCATAATGGTAAGAGGCATACCGATCTGATTATTATAATTGCCTTCATTGTATAAGACCTTGAACCTTTCGGACAAGACTGAAGCAATAAAATTTTTGGTAGTTGTTTTTCCGGCGCTTCCCGTTACTGCGATGACTTTTATTCTGCTATACCTATTTCTAATATATTTCGACAAATTTTGTAGTGCTATTAATGGTTCGTCAACTTTTATCAAAAAAAAGTTCTCCATATCTATTTTAAGATCATATTTTGTCAGGGAAGCAGCGGCACCATTTTCCGCCGCATTCCATATAAAATCATGACCGTCAAATTTTTCCCCGCTCAATGGTATGAAAAGCATTCCCGGCTTTGCTTCCCTGCTGTCGATTGCAACTCCGGTAAAATTTATGCCGCCGGCTATATCCCTGCCTATCAAACTTCCACCTGTCGCGGTCAATACATCTTTCAATGAAAACATCATTTAACCCCCAAAATATCTTTTACAATTATTCTTTCATCAAAGGGAATTGTCTTTTCTGCAAGTATTTGATATGTCTCATGACCCTTTCCCGCCAATAATACGACGTCCTTCTCTTTAGCTGTTTTTAGCGCAAATTCAATTGCCTCTTTTCTGTTTTCAATCCTATAATAATTTGAGTACTTCCCTTTTATTCCGGACTCTATATCATCGATGATATCTGCGGGATTTTCTTCTCTCGGGTTATCGGAAGTTACTATTACAATATCCGAAAGCTCGCATGCAATTTTGCCCATCTGCGATCTTTTGCCCTTATCTCTGTTGCCTCCGCATCCAAAGACCGTTATAGTCCTCGCATGTTCACATCCCTTAATGGCGTTCAATATATTCAAAAGACCGTCGGGCGTATGCGCATAATCAATGACCACACTATAGTCTACGGGCAATTTCATGACTTCAAATCTTCCCACTACGCCATTAAATTGTTCCATCCCACGGATTATTTCCTTAGGCTCAAACCCCAGTGCGTATAATGTGGTAAAGGCCGCCAAAGCATTATATATGCTAAACAGCCCGGGAACTTTATAATTCACATTAAAGGATTTCCCATTTATCGTTATATCAAAATCGGAACCGTCGATTCTCAAATACTTTATTTTTGCCTTAATATCACCATGATTAACTCCATATGTCAGCATTTTCGCTTTACGATTGCATTTCGACCTGACAGTATCAAAATAATTGTCATCGGCATTCAAAATAACATAGTCGGATGTTTTTTCAAAAAGTTTACTTTTGACATTGACATAATTTTCCATGGTACCGTGAAAATCCAAATGGTCCTGAGTGATATTGGTCAATATCCCAATTTTAAAATCCGCATATTCAACTCTTTTGAGGGCCAGGGAATGAGATGACACCTCCATAGCGCAGTATTTGACTCCATTTATCTCCATATCATGGAGGTATCGTTGTAAATCCGGCGCCTCCGGCGTAGTATGTACAGATGGAATTTCTTCGTCGCCGACGATGTTTTTAATCGTGCCGATAAGACCCGCTTTTTCACCAAGATATTTCAGCACGCTCCTTATCAAAAAAGTAACTGTTGTCTTTCCATTTGTGCCGGTTACTCCTATGAGACAAAAGCTGCCGGAAGGAAAACCATAAATTTTATTTGACAAATACGCTAATGCATCTCTTGTATCTTCGACTATTATATAAGGAGCCGGGTAATCTGCGAATACGTGATTGTTTTCAACCACCACAGCCTTGGCTCCCTTTGCTAAAGCATCCTTTATAAATTTATGTCCGTCGCTTTTAAAACCGTCTATGCATACAAAAACATCGCCATACTCCACTTCCCGAGAATCATATGACACTCTTTCAATATCTACATCTTTAAAGTTTATAACCTTCTTATATTTCAGACCGTCAATCAAATCAGATAACCTCATAACTCCTCCTCATTTCGTCCGTCTCGGCTCTATATAGTATAATAACACCTACTGCATTTACCTGTAAATAAACCGCACCTATTATTAGTTGGAATCACCTGATTTAAATTGCAGTGAAATAATGCTGCCGGGCTCAACTTCCGTACCCGCAGGGGGATCTTGAGATACGCAAAAACCGTCGCCCTTGATATTGACCTTAAGGCCATAGGACGTGAGTATATCGCTGGCTTCACGTATGGTCTTCCCTTTTAGATCCGGTACCTTTACCTTCCCTGTGCTTTTACCGTCCAGATATAGTATAACCATAGACCCTTCTTTTATTTTTTCACCCTGCTTAGGTATCTGATCTATAATCTTATTTCCTATCCCCTCGACGCTGTATTGAAGCTTTAATCCATCCAGTGATTTTGTAGCATCCCCTATATTTTTGCCAACCAAATCGGGAACCGTGACATCTTGCTTCACATATTTTGAATCCGCTTGAGTATACTGAGGCTCAACATTCAAATAATGCAAAGTATCCGTCATAATACTTTTCACCACAGGCGCCGCAATAGCGCCTCCCATATGAGAAGAACTGCTCGGTTCATCTATTACGACAAGCACGGCGATACGCGGATCATTGGCCGGAGCAAATGCGGCAAAAGACGCCACATATTTCCCAGGCTGATATTTTTCAGATGTACCGGTCTTACCCGCGACTCTATATCCTTCAATATAAGCACTGTGGCCTGTTCCGTTAGCAACGACGCCTTCAAGGATATCGCGCATTTTTGCCGACGTATCCTCCGAAATTACCTGCCTTACAACAGTAGGTTTATATTCCTTTATTATTTCGTCCTTGTCATCCATTACCGATTTTACAATGGTGGGCTGCATTAATTTACCGCCGTTTGCTATAGCAGAAAAAGCAGTTATCATCTGTATAGGAGTGACAGATATACCCTGTCCAAAGGATATAGTAGCCAGCTCGACAGGGCCTACTTTTTCAACCGGATTAACAATACCGGTACTTTCTCCGGGTAACCTTATTCCGGTCTTTTGTCCAAATCCAAATGCATTGATATATTTATAAAATGTTTCTTTACCCATTTTTTGCGCTACATTGACAAACACCACATTGCAGGAATTTTGTACGCCTTCCCTAAACGTCTCATGCCCATGCGGGTTGTAATATCTCCAGCAGTTGATCTTTTGTCCCGCCACCATAATATATCCGGGATCATAAAACTCTGTATCCGGCGTTACTACGCCATCTTCAAGCGCGGCTGCCGCCGTTACGGCTTTAAACACCGATCCGGGTTCATAAGTATTGGAAATAGAATAGTTCCTCCATAAATTGTACCAATTGTCTTTTGGTCCAGAAAAGGGATCATTGGGATTATAGTCAGGTCTGTTGGCCATAGCTAATATTTCCCCTGTTTTTGGGTCCATGACAATCGCGCTTATTCCCTTGGCAGGTTTATCATCAAGATAGGCCTGGTCTATTGCCTTCTCGGCATAATGTTGTATTACCTCATCTATGGTTGAAACTATATTATATCCGTCTTCCGGTTTATAGTACTCTGATGTTGAATCATCGATTTTACGACCCGATGCATCCTTTGGTGTGGAGACCCGGCCCGGCACGCCGGTCAATATATTGTTAAATATGGCTTCCAAACCGTCCAGGCCTTGATTATCTGTTCCGGTAAAACCCAATACATGTGATGCCAAATTATTATTCGGATAATATCTTCTTATATCATCAGTGACAGATATTCCGGTTAAATTCAATTTCCTGATCTTCAATATCGTATCATTTTCGACTTTTCTTTTTAATATAACCTCTTGATAATTTTTATTTTCTATCTTTTTTAATATATCCTTTTCACTCATATTCAGTAAAGGCGCCAACTCCTTTGCTGTCTTATCCGTATCTTTAACGCTTCGCGGCAATGCGGTGACCATACCGGCGCTGGCACTGACCACCAATTCTTGGCCGTTTCTGTCTAATATAGCGCCCCGGCCCGGTGTCACCATTATATCCAACGTAGATTGGTTCATTGCCATCTGCTTTAGTTTGTTGCCCTGTACAAGTTGTATCCACGCTAATCTGCCGATCAGAGCAACACCTATGATCATCATTAAAATCAAATAAAATAACAGCCTCTTTTTAACGCCATTATATGATGACGGCAATACAATCACCTCAGGATCATCTTGTAATTACCCCAAACACCTTAACAAAAAAATTGCCGAAGTCCGGATTATCATTCCGTATATCCGCAGGCTTTGCCTTCGCTATATTATAGTTGTTTACATTAACATACACAATATTTTCTTCGGTCGGTTTATGCATATGCAGCTTAGATATGGCCGTCTTCTCAATGGTAGTTAAATTTTCCGTCTTAGCTACCTTTACATTCAAATTTTGGTTATTTCCCATGAGTGTAGATAATTCACTTTCCATTTTGTTTATTTCATAATTCAATCTGGTGATTCTGACATATCTGTATGTCACCGTTATTGCCACAGTACAAAGTAAAGCCGCTGCAATAAAATTCTTGAATTTAAATTTACGCGGCTTTTTCTTTTGAGTTCGATCTGCATCATCATTGTAATCATAGTCAAAACTTTCGACCCCATAGTTCTCTATCAATTTTATTCCTCTCCCCTTATATATAGAACTAAGTCAAAACCCGTTCCCCCACCCTCAATTTTGCGCTTCTGGCACGAGGGTTATTATCTATTTCAATCAAATCAGGTATAATTGGTTTTTTTGTTATCAATTTTAATTCTTGCTTTTGTTTACAAATAGACTCAGGCAGATTTTGCATATATATCCCGGGGTTTTCCAGACTTTTAAAGGTCTGTTTTACGATCCTGTCCTCCAGAGAATGAAAGCTTATAATGCATATCCTGCCGCCCGGCTTTATTATGTCTACAAAGTCCGTGATGGCATCCTGAAGAACATCCAATTCCGAATTGACCGTAATCCTCAATGCCTGAAATGTTCTCTTTGCCGGATGAGGACCTGTTCTGCGTGCTCTGGCAGGTATCGCGGATTTAATTATTTCGACCAATTGAGTAGTCGTATTAATTTCTTCTCTTGTTCTGGCATCCGCAATAAACTTAGCTATCCTTGAAGACCATCTTTCTTCACCGTATTCGGAGATGATCTTTGCGATATCATTCTCCGGCCACTCATTCACTATCTCTTTCGCAGTAAGGTCGCTCTCTTCATCCATCCTCATATCAAGAGGACCCTCATGTTGATATGAGAAACCCCTCGAAGGGTCGTCTACCTGAATAGACGAAAAACCGAGATCCAAAACAGCACCGTCAATGTAGTCGATGCCCAATCCTTTTATAATATCTTTTATATTTGCAAAATTATCTTTTATCAGTACCGTTCTGTCTGAATAATCGCTTAGGTTTTTTTGTGCAATTTCCAATGCATTCCTATCTCTGTCTATCCCGATTAATTTCCCACCGTCTAATCTCTTTAATATTTCCGTGGCATGCCCGCCAGCTCCTAAAGTGCCGTCCACATATATCCCATCACTTTTGATGTTCAACATTTCTACAGTTTCAATAAGCAAAACGGGTTTATGTTCGCCCATAAAAAACACTCCTTACAAATCTAAATCCTCAAGTTTTTCAGCTATATCTTCATAAGTATATTCGCTGTCGTTATTATAGTCTTCCCAACTTTCCTGGCTCCATATCTCCAGCCTTGCCGAAACGCCTAAAATCATTACATTCTCATTTATTTTCGCATATTCGCGCAGGTTTTGCGGAACCAATACCCTGCCTTGACTATCTATCTCACATTCCACCGCTCCGGAAAAGAAAAACCTTTCAAATGTCCTGCTGTCCTTTTTATTTATCGGCAGTTTCCTCAACTTTCCTTCCACGGCTTCCCACTCATCGAGAGGATAGACAAACAAACACCCGTCAAGCCCTTTTGTCATGACAAAGCGCTCTCCGAGCTCCTGACGAAACTTCGCCGGAATTATAACTCTTCCCTTTGGATCCAGCGTATGTCTATACTCTCCGATTAACATATCAATATCTCCATTCAACACTTTAAACCATTTTGCACCACTTTACTCCACTGTATCTTAATTCTCTATAAGTTTTAAAAATCCTTCTTAAAATAAAAAAAAAGAGAGAAAAAATTAATTTTTCTCTCTCGGCAAAACCACGGACGTTACCGCTTTATCAAAATCCATCAATTCCCTCCATGCACTGTTCACTTCACTGATAGTAGTTTTATTGACCATGTCAAGATATTCGAATATGTTTATACCCTTGACCATGAATGAATTGTACAGATATCCAAGCGTCTCTATTGAATCAAACACTTTTATGATAGCGCCCTTCATCACTTTTTTGGCTTTCATAAATTCCTCTTCATTAATGCCCTTTTCTTTTTTATCGGATATAACATCTTTAATCCTCTCATTTACGGCTTGCGGCGATTTAGCAGCGCATGAAACAACCGCAAAACCATAATCGTTTTCAATTTCATATTCATAACCAAAATTAGATGTAATCATACCTTCATTATAGAGCTCACTGTATAATTCGGAACTCCTGCCGAACAGTGCCTCTAAAGCAAAGGAGATCTCAACATATCTCTTCAATAGCAACCTGTGGCTGCCTTCTCTCTTATTATCTTTAAAACCTAATACCATCAGCGGAATAGATACATCCATGCTGCTCTCAACATAATCATTATTAATTTCCACCGGTTCATCAGGATATATTCTTACAATATCGCCGTCGCCCCGGAGCTTTATTCTGCTGTTTAAATAATCGAAGACTGTCTGTGGTTCAACATCCCCGACAGATAAATATACCATATTTCCCGGTCTGTAAAAGGTGCTGTGACATAAATAAAGAATATCCTTATCTATACTTTTCACGCTGTCTACCGTGCCGCCTACATCGATTTTTATAGGGTGTTTGATATACATTGCATTTAGTAGATTGTTATATATTTCCCTATCAGGGTCATCATCGTACATTTTCAGTTCCTGTATTATTATACCCTTTTCCTTTTCCACAGTTTCATATGTAAAATATGGAGTTTGTACGGCATCTAAAAGTACATCCAATGCCTCATAATAATTATCCGTACTCACAAAATAATAACTGGTATGCGTATTTGTCGTATATGCGTTAGCCGATACTCCCAACTTATCAAATTTATCAAATACACTGCCATATTCTTTCTCGAACATTTTATGCTCAAGAAAATGGGCGACTCCGTCGGGAACCTTAATGGGGTTTTCGTCATTGGAGTTCATGAAATTGCTGTCATTTGAACCATATTTCACCGTAACCGATGCGAAGCATTTGCTAAAACCCTTCTTGGGAATGACATAGGCATCCAGTCCATTATCATATTTTTTCCTATAAACAACTTCATTCAGTGAATTATCTCTAATGATTTCATCCAGTTCCATACTCATCACGCTCCTATGATTATTTGTTTTTTAAAAAATATATCATATGCTTATTTAATTTATTTGCCGTATTGGCCACATCATCTATACTTAATTTAGATATTCTGTCTATATAATACTCGGGGCTATAATTATTGCCGGTCAATAACTCACTCAGATAAAAATCCGCCCTTCGGTTGGGATTATCATTGATCGACCTGAAGGCATATGTCAACTCCGCTTTAGATGCGCCGAATTCATGTTCGCTGATAATACCATTTTTTAAATCATCGATTTGTTTATCTATAATCTTCAAAACGGCTTCATAATTCTCAGCCTCTATACCGCAGTAAATTTCCAATATACCTTTGAATCGTTCAAGCCGTGAGGAAGCATAATATGCCAAGCTTTCCTTTTCCCTCACATTTGTAAACAGTTTTGACTGAGGTCCTCCTCCTAGTATTGCATTTAATAATAATAAGCTAAAATAGTCTTCCGACGATGGATCTACACAATCGGTATATCCTATGGAGAGTTTGCCCTGTACCACATTCATGGATTCATCAAAATAATCCGGTTCTTCTTTTTTCGTTATTATATCCCCGGTAAAATAATCATTTTTTGATTGCTTACATATTTTTATATTATCGTTTATCTTTTGCAGAATGTCTTCGGATTCTAAGCATCCCGTCACGACCAAAACTATTCTTGTCCTGTTAAAAACGTCATTATAATAGGCTGCCAAACTTTTTTCATCAATACTATCTATATCTTCCAGTTTGCCCAGAGGGTATACTGCATAGGGATCATCCCTGCACATCAGCTCTATGCATCTTTCAACCGCATATGTCCTTTTGTCATTGATCCTTGCCTCTATCATCTTTCTGATATTATCTTTATCTATTTTCACATACTTCATATTGAATTTGTCATCCTCTATCAGAGGATGAAATAATATTTCATTTAAGAATTTAAGTCCATCGTCAATAAGAGAACCCCCGTCTGTATACTTATCATTTAACACACTCAAGTTGTAATCGGCAATTTGTATATTGCCCTTTTTAAATACGTCAATATTGAATTGCGCTCCGTACATATTGTCCAGCTTGCTCTCTATTTCCATTAAAGTAGGCAGGTCCATTGATCCGTGCTTTAAAACCAAAGGCAGCAGCGCAAATTTTGTTGCATTGGTACCGAGCTGCTCCATTATATAGAAATTAAAGGTCGTACTCTTGAAGTGTTCCGCCTCGTCAAGTATAACGGCGAAATTATCATTGATTTGGAATATCTCTTTCTCAGACATACTTGTACCTCCTCTGTTAATGTAATATATATATATTATCTCATAACACTTGTCAAAAATACTATAATTTGCTTTGTAATTTTGCTGTGACCCTTGACATTGAATATGAGGAGAGAAGTGCGCAACAACCTGGACATGGAAATGAATCAGCCAACCATGAGAAAACAGTTACAGGTTTTGCCGCAAGCAAAGAAAAATTGAAAAATAACTTTGGCTATGACTTATTCCATGCATAAAGTATATAGATATACGAAATAGACATAAAGAGTGAAGAAAAGACCAAGTGCATATTGTTATTGATATTACTCACTGCCGCTACAAGAAACGCGGATAAAGCTTGGGGAATGTTCAAAAAGACATTATCCATCCCAAGATACATACCCCCTTCTTCTCTCGGAATCATTTCAATCATGATCTTATATGAGCAGATCATTATGATGCCATACATAACTCCTGTCATTAATATAAATAAAATCGTCAGATCGATGTTTTTGTTTATATACATAGTTATGGTGCAGAGCCCGACTCCGATTATGGCATTTGATAAAGCATACCGGCAATCTTTGATCTTAAATTTTGACAAAAAGATTGATGCAATACAGTTTACCGCCATGAAGGAAGTATATATCATGCCCGAAGCGCCTGCAGACAGACCCCTGTTCATCAGATTATATACTATAAAAGGCAGATAACAGCCCAGGCCCATCCACCACAGTAATTTGGCAGCATAAAACTTTTCGATGTATTTACTGGTCATATAATCGGTCAATACTCTCCAAAGATCGTGTTTAATTTGGATGTGTCGGTTCTCTCTAATAAATAACAATGGCACCGCAGCCGAAGCGGTGATAATTATGAATAATCCTAAGAAAATATATATATAACCTTGCTTTAATAAAACAACTCCTAAGAGCGGCGCGGTAACAGATCCCAATGCTCCGGATAAATTCCAAAGTCCGGATATTTCTTGAAGCCTCTCTGCGCCGACCTGATCTGGAATTAAAGCATTAAGCGGTATTTGATATATATGTAAACCTATATAAAACAATATGATATTGTAAATAAAATACCCTTTCTGTTGATATAACAGCGCCAGTGAAAATGCGCATGCCAAAACTCCGGCTAATATAAATGGTTTCCTTCCATATTTTATATATACATCGCTTAAGATCCCTGTCAGCGGTTGGAGCATGGCGCCGATTATCCAACCTATTCCCAACAGCGCCGCAGGGTTATGAAAACCTGCGCTTTTAAAAATAATTAAAAAAAATGTATTTATGGTGGCATTACAATAAAAGATACCAAAATTCCCTATTACATAAGCAAAGTTTAGCAATAGATTTCCCCCTTTACAATTATATTTAAAATTATTGATATTATTAAAAAAGGTATTTGAACCTTTTCCAAACTGTACGGCTCAAATACCTTGCCTGAATCTTTACTTTCCTATCTTTTTGATTATATTCGCTATCTCATCCGTATAAGTCGTCAGCGTCTTCCCTCCGGATACGTCTTTTGCAACCTTTTCTATCCTCTTATATAAACCTGCGTCGGTTGTTACATAAACATTCTTTACCCCTTTGTCCGCAGTTTTTACAGTGTTTGCAACATTTTTCTTCAGCATATCCATATCTTTTGTCGAGTAATCTGCTTTTTGACTGATACCTACTAATGCGTCATTGCCACTTATCACTATCGTCGATCTGTTCACACCTTTTACTTTATTGATGGCGTTTGTTACATTAGACGCCCGCGTACTGAGCGACGACGGCGTTACAGTTTTATTGGTCTGTCCGTGAGTCGTAGGGTTTGTCGGGGTCGCCGGGTTAGTTGGGGTAGTCCGGGTCATTGGGGTCGTCGACTTCGGCGTCGCCGGCGTAGGTACCGGCGTTGTGAATTTCGTTGACTTTGGCGTCGTTTTCGACGGTCTCCTTGCGGCCTGACATCCGACTAATGATAAACTGCAAACCAACGTTAGAATGACAATGTATATAAATTTGTTTTTATTGTTCTTCATTAATATCACCTCAAAATTATTATCTGCCCATTTTTCTAAAATATTAATAATTGTAATTGTAAAACATGTCTTTTCCTGTTAAGTTGAAATAAAAATTTCTTTATTATATAATCAAAAAAGACTAAACTTTTTTGAGGTGAGACAAATGCAGGTTGGAATCATCGGTTTGCCAAATGTTGGCAAAAGCACTCTTTTTAATGCATTGACAAAGGTTGGAGTCTCCGCTGAGAACTATCCATTTTGTACTATAGAACCTAATGTAGGCGTCGTTGAGGTTCCTGATTATAGATTACAGATATTGGCCGATATGGAGCATCCTTTAAAGATAATACCGGCAACGGTAGAATTTGTCGATATTGCGGGGCTTGTACGAGGTGCGAGTAAGGGAGAGGGTTTAGGAAACAAGTTTCTCTCCCATATAAAAAATGTCGATGCCATCATCCATGTCGTCAGATGTTTTGAAGATGAAAATATAATACACGTAGACAACACCATAGACCCGGTGAGAGATGCAGAAACCATCAATATGGAATTGATATTTGCGGATCTGGAAACTATAGAAAAGCGCTCGGAACGAATAAAAAAAATTGCAAGGTCCGGAGACAAAGCATGCATGCATCAAATCGATATTTTAAATCGCCTGACAGACGAATTGGAGAAGGGTAAACCGGCAAGGAAACTTGATTTTGATGACTCCGATAAGGAATTGATCAAGAGTTTGGACCTTTTGACAAGTAAACCGATATTATATGTGGCAAATATAAATGAAGATGAGTTGCTGGACGCAAATGATAATACGTTTGTCAATGCCCTGAGGGAATATGCCCAAAAAGATGGATCGGACCTGATACCTATTTGTGCAAAAATAGAGGCAGAGATAGCCGATATGGATGATAATGAAAAAATGTCTTTTTTAAATGAAATAGGCGTCCACGAACCGGGAGTAAATATTTTGATCAGAAAAGCATATGAACTGCTTGGGTATATAACCTTTCTTACCGCAGGGCCAAAGGAAGTGAGGGCTTGGACAATAATAAAAGGTACTAAAGCGCCTCAAGCAGCCGGCAAGATCCACAGTGATTTTGAGAGAGGTTTTATTCGGGCGGAAATAATATCATTTGAGGATTTAAAACGTGAGGGAAGTCAGCTTAAAGCACGCGAGATGGGACTGCTCCGCTCGGAAGGCAAGTCTTATGTAATGAACGACGGCGATGTCGTAGTCTTTAGGTTCAATGTATAGAGGTTGTTTTCCCCTCTATACATTGAACGCTAAGAGAATTTTTATTGTTTTATATATAGGACTTCAGTACGAGATAAACTTTCCTCTATCAACATGTCTATTTCAAGTTCTTTTTCTATTTCCAGGACTTTTTCAAAACTTGGTTTTATGACGGGATGTTTAGGCACAAATACCGTGCAGCAATCTTCATATGGTCTGATTGAAATATCAAACGTGCCTATATTCTTTGCATACTCTATTATGTCCTGTTTATCCATGCCGATCAGAGGTCTGTAAACAGGCAGATCTGCCAAAGCATTCGTGACAATTATATTCTCCATTGTTTGGCTGGCAACCTGTCCCACGTTTTCGCCGGTTATAATCCCGAGTGCGTTTTCTTTTTGAGCAATTTTTACCGCTATCCGTACCATCATGCGTCTCATGACAGTGATTATATAATTATCCGGACAGTTATCATAGATGGCCTTCTGTATATCCGTAAAGAATACGACGTACAGTTTTATTCCATCGTAAGAGTATCCCGATAGAACTTTCGTCAAATCCAGGACCTTTTGCTTTGATCTTTCACTTGTAAACGGAAAACTGTAAAAGTGCACCGGAACGACCTCTATGCCCCTTTTCATCATCAGCCATGAAGAGACGGGGCTGTCTATTCCTCCCGAAAGCATAGATACGGCTTTCCCTGATGTACCGTACGGCAAACCGCCGGCGCCCTTTTCGTGCTGAGTATAAACATACGTCATATTTCTTACTTCAATATTGACTGTCAGTTCCGGGTTATGCACATCGACCCTTTTATCTTTTAACTGGTTTAATATATATTCGCCAAGTATTTTATTAATTTCAAGACTTGTATACTCAAAGTTTTTGTTAGGCCGTTTGGTTTCGACCTTAAAGCTATTAAACTCTAAAGTATTCAAGACTTCGATCGTTTTATTTTCGATAGACTCCATATCTGTATCGGTTACATATACCCTTGCTATTCGACTGATGCCAAAAATTTCTCGTAAGCTGTTTTCTATCTCCCGATCCGACGATTCGCTATTTATTTTAAGTATTAATTTGCCCGATAATTTTTCTATTTTACAATCCGGCATTTTACTTTTTATGTTCCTTATCAAGACATCTTCAAAATATCTTTTGTTTGCACCCTTTAAAGCCATTTCACCATAACTCGCCATAAATAACCTGCCCATTTTTACCTCCTCGTGTACTTTCGCAATTCAGGTACGATCTCCTTGATCGCCTCGGCTGTTTTAACCATCTCTTCTTCCGTATTGAATATGGAAAGGCTTACGCGAACAGCGCCCCGCAAAGCGTTCGGTTTTAAACCTATCGCATTCAACACGGGGCTCTCCGTCTGCCGTTTTGATGAGCATGCAGATCCCGTCGATACATAGATTCCATATTCCTCAAGGGAATGTACCAAAACCTCTCCGCGTATTCCGCTGAAGGATATATTTAAAATATGCGGTGCCGCTTCATTTAGGCCCGGCCCATTTATACTCCAGCCATCCAGATCGTGAAGCTCATCAACCAATCTCCCCTTAAGCCTGTACATCAGCCCTGCATTCTCATCGATCTTCCCAAGTAAGAGTTCGGAGGCCCTTCCCAGTGCATAAATGCCGGGAACATTTTCGGTACCCGACCTCATGTTCATTTCCTGACCGCCGCCGGTCAATATCGGCGCGATCTTAATGTCCTTGTCCACGAAAAGCGCTCCGCTCCCCTTTAAGCCATTTATCTTGTGCCCGCTGAGCGAAAGCATGCCGATGCCATAATCCTTTACGCCAAAGTTCAACTTGCCATATCCCTGTACTGCGTCTACATGCAGCGCAATCCCATTCTCCTTTGCGACAGCAGATATCTCTTTGATCGGCTCTATCGTACCTATTTCATTATTGACCATCATAACGCTTATCAAAGCAGTTTTCTCGGTAATCAGCTCCATGAGGTCATCGACCCTGATATAACCCATCGGATCGACGGGCAATATGTCCACGATATACCCTTCCTTTTCAAGATCCAGAAAGGTATTAAGTACCGACGGATGCTCTATCGCCGTCGTAATAATATGATTCCCCCTGTGCCTGTTCGCCTTTAAATATCCCCTGATGGCGAGATTATTCGATTCTGTTCCTCCGGATGTAAAATATATATTATCGTTATTTTCACATTTTAAGAGCCGGGCTATCATCTCCCGCGAATTATCAAGGATGCTTTCAGCTTCGAACCCTTTATGGTGTAAAGAAGAAGGATTCCCATAATTCTCTTTCATGATCTTCAATACCCCATCTATTATCTCTTCTCTGACCCTTGTGGTGGCACTGTTGTCAAGATAAATCCCCATGCGTAATCGCCCCCTGTTATCTTCTTAAATTATAGCCACATATTAATTATTTAACAAGTATTCATATGTCTTGATAAATAAAATATATTTTGAATGGGGAGGTGTGAAATATGAAAAAAAACATAAGAAACATCATATTGATATTGACTATCTGTATTATCCTCTCGATTTATTTAATCAATACTTCAAGCGTTCCGATTTTTAAAATTTTCAATACCGAAAGTGTGGCATCCGGCCTAATAGACAAAGCTTTAAATGGAGACAGCAGTTGTATGCATAATATTGCAAATAAAATACTCAATAGTATCAAAAGTAATCAGTATAAATATGATAATACCGCAAAAGTACAACTATGCAAGGCAAATATTTTATCAGAAAACGGTGAAGACGTTTTAGTTGCAATATCGCTGCCTCCAAATATTGGAATAATATCGATACTCAAACCCATGGCCGGCAACAATGAATACAATATATATTACACCAAGGCAGATTTCGCACCCATCGCTTCGATAAAAACCATCGACACGCCTGAGCTCCCACATCCGGTGATCTATATCAAGGAAGCATTGGATGATAAGTTTGGCGCATCTGTCAAATCGACTATAGTGGAGATATATGCTTGGACCGGAGACAGTCTGGAAGTCATTTGGAGCGGTACGGAGTCATATACTTCTTGCTGGATCAATATATCGGAAAGAAATCCCTCAAAATATGAATGGAGAAAAATAGATGAGAATGCAATAATTAGTATGAATAAAGATCATAGTGAAATAAAAGTTCTATCAACCCAATCATATTCGGAAACAGATAATTCCTGCGAAAATATTCCCGATAAAAATGAGTTTGAAACTGTAAAGGCAAGACAATCAGTCAGCACATACTACCTGGACAGCGAATTAAAAAAATATATATTAGGTAGTGCCTCATTAAATGGCGGCTCTGATCTGTATGACTATGATGGTATGGATTTTGTAAAAAAGCAGGAACTGCCTGCCGGAGCAAAGGTAAAACTTCTGCAGGATCTCAATTTATTGGCAGACAATCTCATCAGCAACGATTTTAACTACTATAAAGTACTAACCGACAGCGGTTTAACAGGTTATATAAGTAAAGACGCAGTAAGTATAAAATAAAGGCAGGTCAATGCGACCCGCCGTTATTTTATACTGCCAGCACTTTTTTTATACCGGGAACCATCTCTTTAAGGGTACGCTCAATACCCTGCTGCAGAGTCAGGACAGAAAATGGGCACCCCCCGCAGGCGCCTACCAATCTAACGCTTACAGTGCCGTCATCGCTTATATCCACCAATTCCACGTCTCCACCGTCAGCCTGCAAAGAGGGCCTTATCGTATCCAGGGCTTTTTTTACATCTTCTTCCAAGGTTTCTACCTCCTTATTTATTTAGAATAAATATCATCTATCTAAGCGTACAACTTTAGCAATATATCCTAATTAATAATACTTTAAATATAACCGTCATTATTATACCACATAGTAGCAAACTAGCAAAATATAAAGGCAAACATTTAAAAACGCCATTATGTATATTTACAATACGCCTGCCATAGTATTTATAATGTCAAGATGCAAGGGAGAGGGATACTTTGGTAGAAAAACTTGGTTTTGTACAAGGTGCGTTTATCTTAACAATTGCCAACCTGATAAGCAGGGTCCTAGGATTCATATTCAGAATAATACTGTCGAACAAAATCGGACCTGAAGGAATGGGTGTATATCAGCTTGTTATGCCGGTTTATATGACCGCGCTTAGTATAACGACGGGCGGAATATCCGTAACCGTATCGAGATTGGTAGCAAAATCAGCGAGCCGCGGCAGTAATGACTATACCCGCAGGATCATCCAGCTGAGCATGACGTTGATCATAGCAATAAGCGCCGTCATTTCCGGCTTGATACTTATTTGTTCTAAATATATATCCATTGACATATTGAAAGACGAACGAACATTGATGTCCATATTTATATTTGCCCCGGCCCTCTTCATAATTTCATCATCGGCAGTGATACGCGGTTATTTTGAAGGTATACAAAACATTAAACCTACAGCTGCCGCCAATATTATTGAAGAATTCGTAAGAATAGCATTCATTTTATTTATAATCGATGCCGTGTTGCCCTTGGGAATAGAACACGCCGTGGCGGCTTCAATATTAAGTTCTATAACGGGAGAAATTGCGGGATTCATATATATGTCATACAAATATAGAACGACTCAGTCAAGCATAAAAGTTTCGGAATTTGTAAAACCGATTGCCAATACGAAACTCATGCTGAATATCATAGGAACTACCTTTCCACTCTCGCTCAACAGATTTATAAATACCTTTTTTCAATCCATAGAATCGGTAATAATTCCTCAGAGATTAATGGTGAATTTAAGCAAGCAAAAATCCCTCTCCATATTCGGCGAACTTTCGGGTATGGCTCTTCCGATAGTGATGCTGCCGTCTATTGTCGTAAATTCTTTGTCCGTAACCTTAGTACCCGCAATAGCCGAGGCATACGACCGAAACGATTTGTTATCACTGCAGCATCGCGTGAGTGAATCCGTTAGTTACACTCTCATAGTAAGTTTTGCAACCAGTGCTCTATTGCTTTCTCTGCCTAACGAAATAGCAGTCACTCTATACCATAATGCTGAGGTAGGAGAATTCTTGAAAATGTTTTCACTTATAGTTCCGTTCATGTATCTTTCTCATATAATGAGCAGTACTCTCAATGGAATGGGAAAGCAGAACCTTACATTACTCATCACTTCTTCGGCATCAATAATAAGAATGCTTTGTACATACTACTTGGTTGCAAAACCTTCATTTATGATAAACGGTTATTTCATAGGTTATTACTTAAGCTTTATTTTACTATTTTTGCTGAGCTACATATGTGTAAGAAAATTCTTTGCCGTTAAGATAGACCATCTGTTCATCATAAAGACTGTAATATCGACCTTACTGTTTTATATAAGTCTCAAATTTTTATATTTTATAAATCCCGTATCCAACGGCCTCATAAATCTTGCTGTAACAATATCATTATCGCTACTAATCTACGTAGTTACTCTAATATATACCGGTGCAATTGAAAGAAGCGAACTATATAAAATTTTTCATTTCCAAAGGAGAATATAATAATGGAAAATCAGAATCAATATATCCTCCTTGTAATGATTGCACTGGGAATAATAAGTCATTCCAGCAATATAGCGGTTGCGTCGTCCATATTGTTAATTATAATGACGTCTCCTCTATCAAAATACCTGCCCATAATTGAGAGACACAGCCTAAGCTTGGGGCTAATTTTTTTAATGATATATATTTTGATTCCAATTACAAAATCCAAAAATATAGCCTTGAACATCTATGAAACGATAACCTCTCCTATTGGCATAATATCAATACTGGCAGGAGTATTTGCAACTTGCTTAAATAAAAAGGGGATAAATCTTTTAAACAACGATCCTCAGTTAATCATGGGTATTATAATAGGTTCTTTGATCGGAATCACATTTTTTGATGGGATACCGGTCGGGCCTCTAATGCCGGCAGCCATAATGGTTATAATATTACTTTTCCTGAGCCTTTTTGGAATATTTTTATGACTAAAACCCATATCAATTTCTATGCTCAAGCATATTCTCCTGATTTAACAAGATCATACAAAAAATCAAGGCTGTAAAAGACGCTATGGTGGGTACAGTCAGCATTAACCATCGTCCTACACCGAGCAGATAATCAAATGCCGGCGGCCCCGCGGCGACTCCCATAAACCTAACGCTGCAGTATATGGCGGTTACCGATCCCCTTTTCTCCAAGGGTACGCTGCTGGTGATCAGCATATTTAAAGATGGAAGCACAAGACCGGCCCCTAAACCCATTAAAGCAGTCAATAACATGAGCATTACTATATTATCTACAAATATGCTCATCATCATTGTAGATCCAATTATAGCAAGACCTACTATTATAATGAGTTTAAAAGTCTCTTTATCCTTTAGCAGCACGCCATTGATCAACGAAGTCAAGCTCATGGAAAACACTGGTATGGCTATCAATAAGCCTTTATATATACCGCTTATTGCATATTTGGTTTCCAATATATCCGATAGATAGGATAAGATGCCAAATAAAGTAAAAAAAACAACGGCGCCTGCAAATATACATGATAAAAAAGACCATTTTTTCCTCTTCATCAGTTCAACGGCTCCATGAAAATAATCCTTAACATTTACGTTTGACTTTGATAGCGCCTTCTTCTCTTTAACGAAAAAGTGAACGGCTATGGATACCGGTATGGATACTATTGCATATACAAAAAAAAGAAAATACCAGTTTACCATAAGAAATGCGGAACCAAGGATCGGACTCATCACCTTTCCCAAACCATTTGCTGCTTCATTTATGCCCATTGCCTGACTCCTCTCCGTATCTGTAAAAAGATCGCCTGTAAGAGTCATTGCTATAGGCGCCGTACCCGCGCCGCCCAAGCCTTGTATCACCCTGCCTATCACCATGCCAATATATGGTTTATCCATAAACAGCGCCGACGCGCCGCAGATAATTCCTCCCAGACCGTATATCAAAAGCGCCGGTACTATTATTGCTTTTCTTCCGATTTTATCAGCAAAAAATCCTAAAAAGGGAATAGTAATTGCCGCCGGCAGTGAAAACATCGTTATCAACAAATTGGCTTGTAGATCGCTTATATTCATTTCTCTTTGTAAAGTAGGCAATGCCGGTATGAGCATGGAGTTGCCTAAAACCATATTGAACGGAACCAATGATATGATAAACAGTATAAAATACTTATTCTTCGCCAAATTCCTTGCCCTCCTTACTTTCTTTATTTTTAACGTAAAAAAATAATTTATCCGTTCATTTTGTAACAGCATATTATGAATCGTAATAGTATGTATTAAACTCAAAAGGAGGTCCTATCAAATGCATCATAATGCAAAATGGCTAATTTTCTTAATTACATTTGTACTTATCTTTTCACTTACCGGATGTTCAAGCAATAGAAAAGAGACTACTCAGACAACCAATGACAAAACAACTATCCGCATCGCCACTCAATATGGTCTTCAATATGCGCCTGCGCAAATCATGGAGAAACAAGAGCTAATAAATAAATACATTCCCAACGCCAAAATAGAGTGGCAGACCTTCCCTTCAGGCGGAGCAATTAACGAAGCCTTAGCTGCTAATAAAATAGATTTTGCTTTTATGGGTCCGCCACCGTTTTTTATAAGCTGGGATAAAGGAGTAAAAATCAAACTTGTATCCAGTGTTCAGGGCGGTCCTAACGGAATCGTTACATATCGTCCCGACATCAAATCAATAACCGATTTAAAGGACGACGACAAAATAGCTTTGCCCGGCATAGGGAGTACGCAGCATATATTCCTGCAGATGGAAAGTGAAAAACTGTTAAACGATCCGCATGCAATGGATGATAAGGTACTGTCCATGGCGCATCCCGATGCCATGAATGCTTTGTTGAATAAACAGGTGGCCGCACATTTTGCATCGGCACCCTATTATTTTGAAGAGCTGGGCAATCCCGATATGCATGAAGTTCTAACCGGCAAGGAAGCTTTCGGCGGTGAATTCACGCATATCTATTTAGTTGCCACAGAGGAATTCCATGATAACAACCCGATGGCATATGCCGCAGTTTATCAATCCTTAATCGATTCTATATCGGTAATCAACGGGCAGCCGCAGAAGGCAGCAAAAATATTGGCGCCGATCTATAACATAAGTGAAGAGAAAACCCTGAAGTATATCACATGGAAGGAAGCCAACTACTCAAGTACTCCTTACGGTCTTTTAAAGATGGCTGATTTCATGAAGAAGGCAGGATATATAAAAAAGGTTCCTCAAAGTATAAGCGATATAGCTTTTGAAAATATAGCTGCCCAAATGGGAAAAAAGAGCGGAGAAAAAACCGAGATCGAAAAACTGCAGTATTGAGCAGCAAAGGAGTGATCAGGTGTATAGACGTGTGAATTTAAACAGGATCGTATTTATTATAATGTTATGCCTAATCTGGGAAATCATAGCTCGAAGCAAGATTTTCCCCGAATTGCTTTTCCCAAGTTTGCAGAGTATATTATCGGCATTTGTCCAAGAACTCAAAAAAGGAACTATTTTGATGCAGACCTATAATTCACTCAGTATGATAATCGACGGCATGATAATAGGCGACTTGCTCGCCATATTAATCGCAATATGCGCAATGCTTTCCAAAAAGGTAAACGAATGTGTGACCACGCTTGTATCAATAATGGATCCCTTGCCGGGCGTCGCTCTCCTGCCGCTGGCAATCCTATGGTTTGGTACGGGAAGAAATTCGATCATATTCATAATAATACATTCGGTCCTATGGCCGATGATTTTAAATACAATCACGGGGTTCAAGACAATTCCCAAGATATATCTTGAAGTGGGAAGCAACATAGGTCTTAAAAAAATAAATATTATCAGCCATATAATGATACCGTCCGCTCTGCCCTCTCTGCTGACTGGCCTACAGGTCGGTTGGTCAAGGGCTTGGAGGGCATTGATATCCGCCGAAATGATCTTCGGGGCGACAGGTAAGGAAAGCGGATTAGGCTGGTATATATTCGAAAAGAGATTCATGATGGATATGCCGGGCGTTTTTGCGGGCTTACTCATAATAGTGGTCATAGGCTATATGGTAGAAACAGTTTTGTTTGAGATCATAGAAAAAGATACGATCAAGAAATGGGGTATGGCAAATTAGGAGGTGACGGATTTGGATAATTTTCTTGAGGTTAAAAACCTGCATAAATCATTTGTTTCAGGCGGCAGAAGCATCACTGTCTTAGATAAAATCAGTTTCGATTTACATAAAAATGATTTTCTATGCATACTCGGGCCTTCGGGTTGTGGAAAATCCACTATGCTTAGGTGTATAGCCGGATATGAGAAAATAAACGGGGGCAAGATATTACTTGAGGGTATGGAAGTGTTAAAACCAAGCACGGATAGAATGATGGTTTTCCAGGATTTCAATCAGCTGTTTCCATGGCTTACGGTTGAAAAAAATATTGAATTCCCCATTAAAATAAATTATCCGGAGTTGAGTAAATATCAAAGAAAAGAATTAGTAAATTATTATCTCGAGTTGGTCAGCCTCTATGACTTTAAAGATTTTTATCCCTATCAGCTTTCCGGAGGAATGAAACAAAAGGTCTCAATCGTAAGGGCTCTCTCGCTCAATCCCAAATTGCTTTTAATGGACGAACCTTTTGGCAGCCTGGATGCGCTCACACGATATAAGCTGCAAAAAGAACTATTAAAGATATATCAACACAATGGCGTTACAATAATATTTGTTACACACAACATAGACGAAGCAATCATACTGAGCAACAAAATTATTGTTCTATCGCAAGACCCGGCAAGCATTGTGGATATAATTGCAAACAATATTGAGCAACCTCGGTTGCCGGGCATGCCGCAATACGGAGAATTATGGAACAAACTGACCTTGCTTATGGGGCTTGACAAAAATGTCGAGGAAAGCGCCGCATTGACTAGGGAAGAGATCAATTGATCCCTTCCCTGGCCCTCAGTATGCATTTTAAATCTTCAATGTTATCAATCGGCGGAAGACATTTATCTTTGGAACACACATATATTTGGGGATATGATCCGCTATCCAGCCCCATCTTTTTTATTTCCCCTTCATTGTTTTCAAGATCCAAAAATTGAACAATATTAAGCGGGGAATATAGCCTATTTAAAGCATTATACAAATTTACCGTATCGTGATCATCCATTTTACCTGCCAGAATTATTCTATACGCGTTGCCGGAAAATATACTGACTGCCTCAGCATAATCAACTGCAAAGACCCCATATTCCCGATATATACAGCTAAAATGAGCGAGGGCTTCCTTACAGTATTGATAGTACTTCCTGCTGTCAGTCAGCAAAAACAGACGCATCAAAATTTTGGAGATTTCGCTGTTTAGGTTCAAGCTCTTTGATGGTTGATAATTACTGATTTCATTCATACTGAGGAAATCGAAAAAGCCTTTATCTTTGCCGTCATAGAATTCTTCTATAGCTTTATCAACTAATATCATGGATTTATTCAAATACATCTCCGATCCCGTTAAATTATACAGCTTCAAAAGCGCATCTGACATACATATCTGGTCTTCCAGTATATTTGCATTATCGGATTGCGGGTAATGCTTCATAAGACCGTTTTCATCGGTAAGGTCTTTTGATAAGGCATCCGCCGCCCTCATCGCCATCTGCAGATACTCCGCTTTACCCGTGATACGGTAATAATTTAATATTGCAATGATACACAATGAATTTTTATCTGTATAAAACGTCTTATCGACAGCAGGTTTTCTAAATTTGGCTCGCTGTTTTATGTCGGCACTGTAATAGGCTTCATCTGCATCCATGCTGCCATAAAACAGGCCCTTTTTATTATCATACAGATTATTTTTTATATATTCAAGAATGCCTTCCGCAGCATCCATATATCTCGGCAGATTAAACATCTGATATGCGCCAAGATATATGGACATCAATCTTGCGTTGTCATCCAATAATTTTTCATAATGAGGGTCGGAAAAATCCCTTTGGGTCGCGTACCGGAAAAAACCGCCTTCAACTCTGTCGTAGACCTTGCTGCCATACATTATATCTAAGGTATTAACGAGCATATTTTTAATTTCCCCATCTGCGGACATAGAATAATAACCTATCAGATATGAAAGCAATTCGGGATATAAAAATTTAGGTTTCTTGCCGAAGCCTCCATATTTTGAATCAAACATATCCTCAGCTGAATTCAGCACATATTCCCTCACATCATGCTCTAAATTACGGGATACTGGTTTGACCCGCAAAGAAGTTCTTGCCGCATGTTTTTGATCCTCACTTATTTTCGTTATATCTTCCCTATGCTCCTTATATGAATCGTATATATCTTTCAGCATATAAAGCAAAGATTTGGGAGGCATATAGGTACCCCCCGTCATGATGTCACCGTCCGATGACAAAATGACGGTCGACGGCCATCCTCCTAAATTATAGGTGCCGTCAATGTCCGGTCTTTTATCTCTGTCAACGCGAACCGGTATATAATTATCTTCGATGTATTTTATCACTTCTTCGTCTTCATAGGTCGTACTGTCCATGACATGACACCAATGACACCAAGAAGCTGTAATATCAAGAAGTATCAGCCTGTCATCTTCGCGTGCTTTTTTAAATACCTCCTCATTCCAGTCATGCCATTTTAGCTTTTTGTTCATAAAAACCTTCCTTTATACAAAAATATAATAGAATCATATGCACTCACAATTTATTGTAACCAAAAGCAAAGGGCCCATACTCTTTAACAGTACAGGCCCTTGAGCTCATTTCTTTATTCCCGCATACGATTCGTCAATTTCGGTGCACCGCTTGTCTATATTCGTAAAAATTTGTTTATATATTTGTGTAACAGGGTTGCTCTCATCTAATGTTATAGGCTGCCCGGCATCGCTTTTTTCTCTTATTTCGGTTATGATCGGAATTTCACCTAAAACATTTGTATTCAATTCTTCCCCAAGTTTTCCCGCTTCGTTTTCGCCGAATATATACTGCTTGTTTCCACACTCGGGGCATTCATAATATGACATATTCTCAACTACACCCAGAATATCCACGCCTGTTTTTTGCGCCATCTTCCCCAGCCTTCCCGCCACATGCGATGCCGCCGACTGAGGAGTCGTCACTAAGAGAAGATAGCTTTGCGGAATAAGCTGCATGACTGACAGAGGTACGTCGCCAGTTCCCGGCGGAAGATCAACAAATATATAATCAAGGTCGCCCCACTCCACATCATACATAAATTGCTGTAATACGTTTGAAAGCAATGGACCTCTCCATACGACCGCCGAGTCCTCGTTGGCAAAGTTGCCCATGGATATGACCTTTATTCCATGCGCCTCTATGGGAAACATATGAGACTCGTCTATCGCATTTGGTTTTATGCCGCTTGTACCCAGCATTCTGGTAACGCTGAAACCTAATATATCCGCATCTATCAGGCCAACCTTATGACCCAATTTTGATGCGGCCATCGCCAGATTGACCGCAACGGTGGATTTACCTACACCGCCTTTTCCGGAGCCCACCAATATTGTCCTTGCCGTATCAAAGACGCTGTCCTGCCGAGCGCTTTTCCCCATCAGCGCGTCCATCTCTTCCCGGCTCATCTCGCCGAAGGTAACCACTACCTTATCAAACCCGAGAAACAACAGCCGTTTTTCAATGTCATCCTTTATCGTCGCCTGCAATGGGCACCCTTTTATGGTAAGGTTGACGCGAATCCTTATTTCGGAACCTTGTATTTCAATGTATTCGGGCTTCACCATGCCCAAATCCACAATACTTCTGCCTAACTCAGGATCATATACATCCTTCAGAACTTCAAGTATTTTTTGTTTATCCATTTACTCACCTTCCCCTATATATTTGTAAATACATTATAGCATAGTAAATCCCGGGATAAAAACATGTGATGCTATGTCCACTGCTAAAATTAGTATGAAGATAATAAAATATCTCTATTCATATGACATCATGTATAGATTGGCGATATCTTCAAAGGAAACCTCTCTTTGAAAATTTTTAAGCGCTCCGGTCAAAGTCTTTTGTGCATCTTTGGACAACATCTCGATATCTTCTCTTGCGACGCCCAACTCTTTTAACGTTATTTTCTTGCCTAAGGATTCCAAAAGCATGGTCACCTCGTCTTTTAGCATGGAGGCTAAAGTCATCTCGTTGATATTGTCAAAATCACTGATAAAGAGTTTGGCAATATCCGCATATTTTCTGGGATTATATCTGTATCCGAACTCGACAAAGGAGGGCAACAAAGCGGCCAGGCCGTCGCCGTGAGTAACATTATATCTTCCGCTCAGCGGATGTTCCAGGGCATGTACCAGCGAAACCGACGATGTGGCCATAGCCATTCCCGATAGAGCGGCAGCCCATGCCATATTGGACCTGGCCTCAATATCGCCGCCGTCCTCGAAGACCTTTATAAGATTACCGATACTTAACTTCAATGATTCATAGGCAAACAAATCGCTTACCGGCGTAGCCATGGGCCCGGTATAACACTCCACCGATTGGCAGAAAGCATCTATGCCGGTGGAAGCCGTCATCGAACGCGGCAAGCTGATAATCAGCATAGGATCGATTATGGAATATTTAGGGTAAATATAGCGGCTTTTAAACGATGGCTTTAATGATGATTCTGGATTGATAATAACCGCGGAGCCATCCGCTTCAGAACCGGTACCCGACGTAGTGGGAACCGCAATGATCGGAAAAGCGCCCTTTAAGTCCGCTCTTATGCCTCCCGGATTGATAAAGTCCCATACCGGTCTTTCGTTATAGGCCGCCGCAGCTATCCCCTTGGCGGTATCTATACTGCTGCCTCCCCCGATAGCGATAAGAAGGACACAGCCGGAGCTATGGAACAGTTCTGCTCCCCTGTCAACTATTGTCGTGGTCGGATTGGGCAGTACATTGTCGTATACTTCATATTCCAACCCCTCTTCCCTCGCCATTGTATTTATCTTTTCACCTATGCCGTCTCTGCTCAGGGCATTCTTGCTACAAACTATAAGGGCCTTTTTGCCGATGCTGCGCCCAAGCCTTCCCAGATACTCAAACCGGCCTGGCCCCACATAAAAATCAGTCGGGATACAATAATCAAAACCATTCATATAACCTTGCTCCTCTCCTCTCATGATCTAAAAATGCTGCCTACATCCATACAATTGATCACGTCGTCCTTTTCCAGCCATCCCTTTCTGGCTGCGCCGACGCCATATTTCATATCGTCCAGGCCTTGAAGATTATGTGCGTCGGGACATATGGCAAACTTTATCCCCATGTCTTTACCCTTTTTGAGCAGCCTCCAGTCCATGTCCAGCCTATAGGGACTGGCGTTGATTTCTATTACCTTATTGTTTTTGGCAGCCTCCTCCATGACCTCTTCCATATCCATATCATAACCTTCTCTGGATAAAAGCAGTCTGCCCGTGGGGTGCCCAAATATGGACAAATACCTGTTATTGAGAGCATTTACTATTCGTGCCGTCATATCGTGTTCGGGCATGCCAAAATTTGAGTGTACAGATCCGATCACAAGGTCAAAATTCTTGAGAATTTCCTCTGGATAATCTAAACTTCCGTCGGTCAGTATGTCCGACTCTATTCCCTTAAAGATCTTTATACCTATCCCTCTTTTATTCAGCTCATCTATCTCTTTCCATTGGCGAAATACGTCGTCAGGTTTGAGACCCCCCGCATAAAACGCGGACTGGCTATGATCGGTAATACATATATAGCTATAGCCCAAATCCCTGGCCCTGCAGGCCATATCCTCTATAGTGCAACTGCCGTCGCTGTATACGGTGTGCACGTGAATGATGCCCTTTAAATCCTCCTCCGTTATGAGTTTGGGAAGTTTATCCTCAGCCGCCGCTTCGATCTCTCCCATATCCTCCCTCATCTCTGGAGGGATGAACTCCAGGCCGACCGCCTTGTAAAGCTCGCCTTCATCGGCAACCGGAACGTTGGAACCGTCTTCTTTGAACAGTCCGTATTCATTCATCTTAAGTCCCATTTCCTTGGCTCTGTGCCTTAGGGAAACATTATGTTCCTTGCTCCCGGTAAAATGCTGCAGCGCATAAGGATATTCTTCGGGTTTGACGACTCTGAGGTCCACCTGCATGCCCATATCGGTATATATGCTGCTCTTAGTATCTCCCAAGGCTATTATGTCTCTTACGAATTCCGCCTTTGTGAACGCATCCATAACGGGTATGGGATCAGTTGATGCGGCAAGTATATCAATGTCACCGATGATCTCCTTTTTTCTCCTGAGGCTACCCGCGATCTCCAGTTTTTCTATCTGTTTTAAAGAGCCCAAATATCTTATTATTACCTCGGCCTGGCCATATGCGTCGGAATACAGATACCTTCCCTGGTATTTCTTATACTGATTGATACCTTCTAAGATTTTCTTCTGAGTCTTTTCACCGAAGCCGGGTAGTTCAACGAGCCGGTTTTCAATACATGCATACTCTAGCTCCCCCACAGTCTTTATACCCAGCTGTTTATAGAGTATGCCCACCTTTTTTGGACCGACGCCGGGAACATTCAAAATATCCAGCAGACTCTCCGGAAATTCCTGCTTTAAATCCTCATAATACTGCAAACGACCGGTCTTATAAAACTCGGTGATTTTTTTGTTGAGTGCATCCCCTATACCCTTTAGATCCTTAAGCCTGTCTTCGTCGATCAGTTCGCCTATGTCTTCATTGAGATTTTCCAACATATTGGACGCATTATAATAAGCCCTTGATTTAAACGGACTTTCTCCCTTGATCTCCAATAATTCGCCGATATTCTTCAGCAAAATTATCAAATCTCTTTTATCCACCTCGCTCATCCTTCCCACCTCTCTTAAAATTTATTTTGTACCGGCACATAAGTCTATGAGGTATCATCCTCATTCCTACAATAAAATCATCAGGTTACTGCGCAACGCCAATATGACATATCTCATCCTTTATAATAGCATTTTTCTGCCAGCGGACAGGCTTTGCAATCCGGGCTGCCGCCTCTGCATACTCTGTTGCCCCACGCATCTATCAATGCATGATACTCATTGTACAGATACACGCTGCTTTCAATATTTGACATAAAATAAATCTGTACCTGAGCATAATTTACAGGTCCATCCATGAGCTTCATCAACCGCACCAATTTTTTGGTATATGCATCGATCACAAATATCGGCTTTTTCGCTCCATATAAAATTATCGCATCGGCAGTCTCTTTACCTACTCCTTGAAATGAGAGCAATTCACGCCTTAGCGAGTATATGTCCTTATCAAATAGCTTATTTAAGTCTCCCCCATAATTTTTTATAAGATACCCGCAGAAGGCCTTTATATATTTTGTCTTCTGATTAAAAAATCTGGTTGGTCTGATGTCGTCAATGATCAAATCCTCCGAAGCATCATAAAGGGCTGCGGGGTCCATCAGATTGTCTTTATACAGGTTTGCAATTGCCACCTCTACATTTTTCCATGCGACATTCTGTGTTAATATAGCTCCCAGCACCATTTCAAAATCATTTTTTGCCGGCCACCAATGCCGAGGTCCAAAATAATCGAGCAGGCTATCATATATCCTCATCAATTTTACATTTATCTTCTCGTCCATTTTGCTACCTCCATTGATATTTTACCATAGCGCCTCAATTTTCGAAAACATTGAAATAAAAACAATCATAATATATAATGGGTTTAATCATTTTACACATGGAGGTCAATATGAAACTTTCAAATATCATATCCCTCTTAAATGCTAAGCCGTTAAATAACTTTGACATGGAAGTAAATATTGAAAATGCCTGCGGCGCCGACCTCTTAAGCGATGTCTTGGCAGCTAAATATGATAAATCTCTATTGCTTACCGGGCTTACCAATATACAGGTGATCAGAACGGCCGAAATCAGCGATATAAAGGCAATAATCTTTGTGAGAGGAAAGAAACCGGAGAATGAGGTCATATCCCTCGCAGACAGGCTGTCTATATCGCTTATGACCACAAGCTATTCTATGTATGCCGCCTGTGGAATACTATATAATGGCGGATTATCTCCGGGTGACATCCAATGAATAAGTCCTACAGTCTTAGTTTTAACATAAAGTCAATGGATTTTTCCTCCGCAGGCGAAGCGTCCAGCACGATCAAAAGGATCCTGCTGCAGCTTGGCATACCTCCTCCGATAGTAAAAAAAGCTTCCATATGCAGTTACGAAAGTGAAATGAATATCGTAATACATTCCCACGGAGGCGTAATAAAACTTAATGTGGATAATCATCAAATAGTCATAGAAGCCATAGATACCGGCCCCGGCATCCCCGATATAGATAAGGCAATGAAGGCCGGCTATTCGACAGCCCCAATTATGATCAAAGAAATGGGATTCGGCAGTGGTATGGGTTTGCCCAATATAAGGGACAACGCAGATAAACTTGAGATTACATCGCACAGCGCCGGCACACACTTGAAAATAGTAATAATTATTGGAGGATAGATATGGCACTACATTCTGTAATCTTAAATGAAGAAAAATGCAAGGGCTGCACCAACTGTATAAAACATTGTCCTACCGAGGCCATAAGGGTAAGAAACGGCAAGGCCAAAATCATCGAGGATCGCTGCATTGATTGCGGCGAGTGTATAAAGGTGTGCCCAAACCATGCAAAAGAAGCCTTGATGACCCCCATTGATAAAATCAATGAATTCACATTCAAGATAGCCCTCCCCGCACCATCGTTTTACGGCCAATTTAAAAAGCCTATAACCGTGGTCCTGGGCAGTCTATATGCTATGGGATTCGACTACGTCTGTGAAGTGGCAAACGCCGCAGAAATCGCATCTTCTTTTATACATGAATATCTCAAATCAAAAAATATAAAAAGACCGGCCATTTCATCTTCATGCCCTTCGGTTATAAGACTTATTATGCTTGAATTCCCAAGTCTTATGGATAACATCATCAGGGTCGAATCACCCATGGAAATAGCGGCAAGGATTTCAAAAAATCGTTTCCATCAAAAACTCCATATACCGGAAAAGGATATAGGCGTATTCTTCATTTCACCATGCGCAGCAAAGATGACCGCCGTGAAAAACCCATTGGGTTCCGAAAAGTCATCGGTGGACGGCGTACTCTCCATGAGAGAGCTGGCACCGTATATATTGAAAAACGAAAGCGATTCGAATTTTGAATTGACATCTACTTCCAAGGGGATCGGCTGGTCATTGAGTGGCGGAGAAAGCAAAGCGGCAAAGATAGAAAACTCGCTTTATGTGGACGGAATACACAACTGCCTTGACGTGCTCAAAGAAATAGAACTCGGCAAGCTGGACGACATCGATTTCTTCGAGGGCCTGGCCTGCCCCGGCGGCTGTATTGGAGGACCGCTGACCATTGAGAATCTATATGTTACCAAAAACCGAATCAAAAAACTAATGGACTCTATAGAGAATCGTGAATCCTCCCGCCAAATTTCAAAAACGGCATACGGCGATTCATTTTTCATGGATAAAGAGTTTGCCTCGGTAAAGGGCCTCACTCTGGATGCAGACGTCAGTAAAGCAATTGAAAAACTTTCAAAAATAGATACCATAGTATCCACTCTGCCCGGCCTCGACTGCGGAGCCTGTGGAGCACCGACATGCAAGGCATTGGCAGAGGATATCGTGAGAGATTGGGCAAATGAAATGGACTGCATATTTATTCTCAAAAAGAAAATATCCATACTGGCTAATGAAGTGGCAGAAATATCTACCATACTGCCGCCCACACTACAGGAGGAAAGGAGAAATTTGCATGACGGTAAATGAAATATCAAGTGCATTGAATCTCAGATTATTAAGTGGCAGCAAAGGACTGGACAAGGAAGTAAAAGACGTGTACATATGCGACCTGTTAAGTTTCGTAATGTCTCATGCCCGTGAGGAATCACTGTGGATAACAGTGCAAACCCATATAAACATCGTAGCCGTGGCAGTTCTTATAGGTATCTCCTGCATAGTCGTCCCAGAAAACATCAGTGTGGATGAAGATACGCTTCTAAAGGCCGATGAGGAAGTTATACCTATATTCACAACGGAATACAACTCTTATAAACTCGCCTGTATGCTAAAGGCACTGGAGTTATGAAACTTTATTATGACCTGCATATACATACGGCCCTGTCACCGTGTGCGGATAACAATATGACCCCAAATAATATTATAAACATGGCTATCCTAAAGGGCCTAGACATTATAGCCATTACCGATCATAACAGCACTGCGAACCTGCCTCCCTTTTTTGAAATAAATCCAAAGGGCTTGAAAGTAATGCCGGGAATAGAGGTACAAACAAGAGAAGAAGCACACATGTTATGCTATTTCAAAAATCCCCGCAATGCCATGCGCTTCGGTACAATTATTGAATCGCACCTGCCGGATACCGATTGCTCGTCAATATTCGGAGACCAACTCATCTATGACAGATATGACAATATAACGGGCAATTTTGATAAGCTTCTGCTAAATTCAACGGATCTGTCTGTAACCGACGTTTGTAAAATCGCCGCCGAGACAAACGGCACAGTGGTACCCGCTCACGTAGACCGGCCTCACTACAGTTTGATATCCAATCTTGGCTTCGTTCCTGAAAACATTCACTTTACATCTGCAGAACTTGCCGACATAAAAAATGAGACTTCATATAGAAAATACTTTGGCAAAAATATAAAATTTATATTTTCCTCCGATGCACATACGCTTGGCAATATAAATGAAAGGGCCGCCTATATTGACGTCAATTTCACAAATATAAATGAAATATTCAATGGACTATTTGGTGCTTTATAGCCGGTCGTTCATACTGTTCTCCACTTTGCAATATTTCTCCCATTTGATATTATTGGCAACGTTTTCTATTAAAATGAAAGTGATTCTTTTAAAAATTTTTTTACTACAATCGATATAAATTCAATAAAATTATGTTATAATGTTATCAAATATTTTCTAGGAGGTATCAAAATTATGCCTAATCTACCAGAGGACATCATGGAAAAAGACAAATATGAAAAATTACATGATGCAATAAAAGCCTACCAAAACAAGCCTGGAGCTTTGATACCCGTTATGAATGAAGCACAGGAAATTTTCGGCTATTTGCCCTTTGAAGTTCAAAAAGAGATAGCCAACGGACTGAATGTGCCGCTTACGGAGATCTATGGCATTGCCACATTTTATTCACGGTTTACTTTGCATCCTTCCGGCAAATATCGCGTGGCTGTATGTCTTGGCACCGCATGTTATGTAAAGGGTTCTGCCATGATATTGGATAAGGTTAAGGAAAAATTGGGCATAGGTATTGATGAAACCACGTCCGATGGTAAATTCTCCTTGGACTCGACACGCTGTCTGGGCTGCTGCGGCCTGGCCCCAGTCATGACCATCAATGATAATGTTTATGGCAGGCTTTCTCCCGATGAAGCAGAACAAATATTAGATAAATATCAATAAAATGAAGGATATATCGCTGCACCTTTTGGATATAGTGCAAAATTCTATTGAGGCTAATGCCGGACTCATAACAATTAAGCTAATTATCTCAGCCTCAAAAAATAAATTTTATTTTATAATACGTGACAACGGATGCGGTATGGATAACGTTGTTCTCAAGCATCTCACCGATCCCTTCTATACCAGCAGGGAGACTCGAAGCGTGGGACTTGGGTTGTCACTTTTAGATGCTTCGACAAAGAGAGGACTGGGGAAATTAAGGCTAAACTCCATAAAGTCAAAAGGTACTGTTGTCATGGCATCATATAGTTTTATAAGTATAGATATTCCGCCTTTAGGAGACATAAGCTCAAGCATAGTTTCTTTGATAGCTTTAAATCCGCAGATCGACTTCAGGGCTATTCTTAAATCTAAAACGACCGATTATGAATTGGATACGAGATGCATTAAGAATATTTTAGGGGAAGTACCTATAAATGATATTGAAGTCATTGAGTACATAAAGCGCAAACTCGATGACGATATTAGGGATTTTGAGGAGGAATATAAAATGATGACACTGGAAGAACTCGAAAATATCAGAAAGCAGTCTTTGGAAAGGGTGCAGCTTCGCAAGGAAAGAACCGGAACCAGGATTGTGGTAGGTATGGCTACATGCGGCATTTCAGCCGGGGCCCGGCCCGTCCTGGAGGCGATAATGGACGAGGTCTCCAAAAGGAAACTATCCGACGTTATCGTTTCCCAAACCGGTTGCATCGGACTTTGTAAATATGAACCCATAGTCGAAGTCTTAAAACCAGGCGAGGGCAAGGTAACATATATAAAGATGGATGCCGAAAAAGCCAGGAAAATGATTGTGGAGCATATAGTAAACGGTCATGTCATAAAGGAATGGACCATAGAAAATATCCAACTATAAGGGGGATTGAAAATGCCTTTCTACAGATCTCACGTACTCATTTGCAGAGGTACTGGGTGTACCTCCAACAACTCCGACGCTGTAGCGGAAAAATTTGAAGAGGAACTTCAAAAAAAAGGTTTGCAGGACGAAATAAAAATAGTAAGAACCGGCTGTTTCGGCTTATGTGAAACGGGTCCCGTGGTTGTAGTATATCCCGAGGGAGTATTTTATAGTAAGGTAAAACCGGAATATGTGCCTGAATTGGTTGAAGAACATCTACTCAAGGGAAGGATCGCGAAAAAATATGTTTATGGCGAGACATTGGAAGAAAAGGGCAACATCCTTCCTCTGGAAGATACCCAATTCTTCAGAAATCAGCTCAGACTTGCGCTTAAAAACTGCGGTGTCATCAACCCGGAGGATATCGAAGAATATATTGCCATGGACGGATATAGGGCCCTGGGAAAAGCTCTGACTGAAATGACTCCACAGGAGGTCATAGATGCCATAAAGAAATCCGGCCTTAGAGGACGGGGAGGAGCAGGTTTCCCTACCGGCGTTAAATGGCAGTTAACACATGATGCCAAAGGCACACAAAAATATGTGGTATGCAATGCGGATGAAGGTGATCCGGGAGCATTTATGGACAGAAGCGTACTTGAGGGCGATCCCCAGGCAATAATAGAGGCAATGGCTATAGCGGCTTATGCCATAGGTGCCAATTATGGTTATATCTATGTCCGGGCAGAATACCCAATGGCCGTAAAGAGGCTGACCATAGCAATCGGCCAGGCCAGACAGTATGGTCTCCTAGGTAAAGACATATTCGGCAAAGGTTTTGACTTTGATATTGAAATAAGGCTTGGAGCCGGCGCTTTCGTATGCGGTGAGGAGACCGCCCTGATGAATTCCGTCATGGGCCTTAGGGGAGAACCACGGCCCAGACCGCCGTTTCCAGCCAATAGCGGCGTATGGAACTCCCCCACTCTCTTAAACAACGTCGAGACATACGCCAATGTGCCCTCTATAATACTGAATGGTCCTGAATGGTTCAATTCCGTGGGTACGGAAAAATCCAAGGGCACGAAGGTATTTGCACTGGGAGGCAAAATAAATAATACCGGCCTGGTAGAAGTGCCCATGGGAACAACTTTGAGAAAAATTATATATGAGATAGGCGGAGGTATTCCAAACGGTAAAGAATTCAAAGCAGTTCAAACCGGAGGCCCTTCCGGCGGCTGTATAACAGCTAAAAACCTCGACACTCCGATAGATTATGACTCTCTGATAAGCATAGGCACCATGATGGGATCCGGCGGTATGATCGTAATGGATGAAGATAATTGTATGGTGGATATAGCAAAATTCTTTCTTGAGTTTACAGTCGGCGAATCCTGCGGCAAATGCCCGCCATGCCGGATCGGAATGAAGAGAATGCTTGAGATCTTAAATAAGATCACCTCTGGCAACGGCGAAGAAAGTGACTTAGATAAGCTGGAGGAACTCGGCAACTTCATCAAATCATCGGCATTGTGCGGCTTGGGTCAGACCGCTCCGAATCCGGTACTTTCGACATTAAAATATTTCAGAAACGAATATGAGGCGCATATCAAAGACAAGAAATGTCCGGCAGGTGTTTGTCAAGCGCTTATTCAATATAATGTGGACAGCGAAAAGTGTCATGGATGCGCCAGACCACTCTGCGCGAAAAATTGTCCCACGGGCGCAATATCCGGTGTAACCAAATCCCCATATTCAATAAATCAGGAGATTTGTATAAAATGCGGCGCCTGTATGGAAAACTGTCCGTTTAAGGCTATTTATAAGAAATAATGGGAGGCGATATAAATGGAGATGGTAAGGGTAACAATAGACGGCATAACAAAAGAAGTGCCCAAAGATTTTACCGTGCTTGAAGCTGCACACTCTATGGGTATCCATATACCCACGCTTTGCTATCTGAAAGATATAAATAAAATTGGTGCATGCCGGGTATGTCTTGTCGAAATTCAAGGTGCCAAGGCATTACAGGCTTCCTGTATCTACCCCGTATCCGACGGCATGGTCGTCAAAACCAATACCGCAAAGGTTAGAAAATCCAGGAAATATAATGTGGAATTGATACTTTCAGCCCATGACAGAAGTTGTCTCACCTGTATAAGAAACAAAAATTGTGAACTCCAAACCTTAGCCGAGGAATTAAATATCAGTGAAATATCTTTTAATGGAGATAACATTCACCATCCTATCGACGATTTATCTCCATCCATCGTCAGAGATCCCAACAAATGTATACTATGCAGGAGATGCGTGGCCGCTTGTAATGAGCAGACCGTATATGCCATAGGCGTAAACGAGCGAGGCTTTAACTCCGTTATCTCCCCCGTATTCGGCAGAAGCTTGATCGAATCGCCGTGTATAAACTGCGGGCAATGCATAATATCATGTCCTACAGGTGCCCTAAGGGAAAAATCCAGTATCGGAAAAGTATGGGATGCCATAAATGACCCGGATATACATGTTGTCGTTCAGACCGCTCCTGCAGTAAGAGCCGCCCTGGGAGAAGAGTTCGGTTTGCCCATAGGCACATTGGTAACCGGAAAGATGGCTGCATCATTGAGACGGCTTGGATTCGATAAGGTATTTGATACGGATTTTGCGGCCGATCTCACCATCATGGAAGAAGGCAATGAACTCCTAAACAGATTGGAAAACAACGGCCCTCTCCCATTGATCACCTCCTGCAGCCCCGGTTGGGTAAAATTCTGTGAAGAGTACTTTCCCGAATTCCTGAATAATTTATCTACCTGCAAATCTCCTCATATGATGATGGGTGCTCTTCTAAAGACATATTACGCACAAAAATCCGGTATTGACCCCGAAAATTTATTTGTGGTCTCCGTCATGCCCTGCACAGCCAAAAAATATGAGATCGAGCGCCCCGAGATGTTGCTATATGGCCTCAGAAATGTGGACGCAGTCCTTACTACACGAGAGCTTGCGCGGATGATCAAAGAAGCGAACATAAGATTCGACTTACTCCCTGATGAAGACTTTGACGACCCCCTGGGTGAATCCACCGGAGCAGGAGTTATATTTGGAGTCACAGGCGGAGTAATGGAGGCTGCTTTACGAACAGCGGCAGATATAATCGAAGGCCGGGATCTGGAGCAGATCGACTATAAAGAAGTACGCGGTCTAGAAGGTGTGAGGGAATCTACAATAACGTTAGGCGGCAAAGAAATAAAAATTGCTATTGCAAACGGAACAGGCAACGCAAGAAGACTTCTCGACAAAATTAAGTCGGGTCAATCCTTTTATCATTTTATTGAAATAATGGGTTGCCCCGGGGGCTGCATCAACGGCGGAGGACAACCTATAGTATCATCCAACGTAAAGATGGATCTGGATATTAAAGCATTAAGAGCCGGCGCCCTTTATCATGAAGATAGGCAAAAAACCATAAGAAAATCTCATAAAAATCCTCAGATAATAAAGATATATGAAGAGTTCCTCAAAGAACCACTCAGTGAAAGATCGCATCACCTTCTTCACACCGAATATGAAAAAAGGGAATTGTACTCCCAAGAATCCGATAATGACGAAGATGAGAAAAGATCCTTTAGCGCCGCAAAATAATCATTCACAGCCCGCCTTTTGATATGATACCCTCCGGTAGGACATTGAAATATAAAAGCCTGCTTGGGGGGTTACTTTATGTTATCACCTCTCGTATGGATAAAGATGTATATTTAATATTTAATATTATGAATACATGTTTTAAAGGAATGATGATCCTATGATCAGACTGATATATGACAGCTTGAAATATAATGACAACTGTCACCGCTCAAGAACCGATATTCTGAATTTGAGCCTGCATCAGTTTCACAAAATAGTTAAACGGGCATATATCCAAAGTCCTTTTTACCGGGAACTCTACACTTCACATGGTATTAAATATAGGGACCTCTCTAGGTTGGAGCCTTCGGACTTTCCAATTATAGACAAGGAGATAGTAAGACCCAATTTTGATCGTATCGCAACAATCCCGCTGCATAAAAAACCGCAGTCGGAAGATTACAAGCACTTTAACCTGCTGCCTGGCGTAGGGTATCTTGTACACACCTCAGGCAGTACGGGAAAACCGTGCAGTTTTCTGTATTCCAAAAGCGCGGTCACGGCGTTGGAATCAAACTTTGTAAGGCTCAGTACCACCGGGGGCAAAAATCCCGTCACCTTAAGTGATTTTCCCATCCGCAGCCTTCACATAGCCTCGACCGGCATAGGCTATGCCAGTATGCTGCTTGCACAAAACGGACTTAAAAATTATCATGCAAAAAGTATTGTAGTAGAAACTTCCACGCCGATAGAAGAATGGAAAGACAAAATCGGCGATTTTTCCCCAAGCTATCTGTCGGGATATCCATCCTGTGTTGAACTTGTGGCTGAAATGCAGCAGGCCGGGCAGCTCAACATCCGGCCGAAAAAAATCATCACGGGCGGCGAGCCCATGGGAAAAGGGGAAATGAGACGGCTTTCGGAACTGTTCGGCAGCGATGTGATCAATTATTACGGCTGCACCGAATCAATTTTGATCGGTGCTGGAGCAAGCTGGTACGATGGAATCTATCTTTTTGACGACCTTAATTACATCGAGACAGATGACCAAAGCAGACTGGTCATCACACCGCTTACAAACAACGCCTTCCCGCTGGTCCGTTACCGGATGGACGATATTGTGGAGGGTCTTACGAAGGATTTTATCCCGCCGCTCCCATTTACTCACATCGACAGGCTTGACGGGAGAGTCGAAGAACTCCTATGGTTTGAAAATAAAAATGGGAAAAAAGACTTCCTGCATCCTCTGTTTTTGGACGATCTTGATGTGAATGGAATCGAAAAATACCAGTTTGTGCAGACGGGTAAATCGGACTTTATTATCAGATGTATTGCCTCTATTGAAGACAAGGCATGCCTTGAGAAAGAAATCCGAGAGCAGATCAATCTGATGCTGCGTAAAAAAAACATGATCAACATAAAGTACCGGATCGAGTTTGTAGACAGGATCTCTCCAGACCCTGTAAACGGAAAAATAAAAATGGTCATCAAAAAGGAAAGACAATAGAAATTTTAACCTGAGATTAATATTTATTGGCATAAAAAGGTCTTACATAAAAAGCTCCATTTTATTGGAACTTTTTTTATGTATAAAAAGTATTGACAAACACAAAATAAATCTACATTGTTTATAAGGAGACTGCGAGATTATGCAATCCATACGGCAGGACGAAGAGATTAAATATATTACGGACTCTCAGGCATTAAGGCTCGGCTTGCAGAACGTTGAAGAAGAATTATCATATATAGTCGATCAGAGTGATATCACAATACGCGATATGATCAAAACCCTTTTTAAATCCGGCAAGAGACTAAGACCAAAATTGGTATTCTTATCCGGCATGTGCTTCGACGATCTCAATAAACATATGATATATTCTGCAGTATCGGCCGAATTGATACATACCGCCTCCCTTGTTCATGATGATATCATAGATGTGTCTGACTTCCGCAGAAATTACCCTACAATAAATCATTTATGCGGAGATCATATTGCTGTGCTGACAGGCGATTTTCTATTTGCCCATGCCTTTGATATTTTGGCGTTTAATAATCTCAATAAGAGCATGTCATATCTTGTCAATGCAATTCGGGAAATGTGTGTCGGCGAAATAATGCAGGCCGAAAGGAAATTCAACCCTGATATTACTGAAAATGAGTATATCGATTATATAGGCCGAAAAACGGCATCATTGTTTTCCGCATGCTGCAAAGCCGGCGCGGAAAATGCGGGAGCAAACGATGATAACATATGCATGATGGGTATTTTTGGGTACGATATTGGATGCGCCTTTCAAATAATAGATGATATCCTCGATATAATCGGCAGCGAAAATGAATTGGGCAAGCCGGTTGCCCACGATATTTTGGAAGGAGATATAAACCTTCCGCTAATATATTTAATTGAGGATAAAAAATATAAGGATAAGTATGGCGAGCTATTATTGAGCAAACAAATAGATTCAAATCAGCAGGAAAACATTATGGAAGATATAAAAAGATCTGATGCTCTTGTGAGATCAAGGCATAAGGCGGAAGAATTTGCGGAACATGCCGTCAATTCTTTGTCTACTATACCATACAGTAATTATAGAAACATACTTATCGACATGTCGGCTGAAATAATAGATAGACGATATTGATTCATATTGTCTTCTTTTCCCTCAAATGTTTACAGATATTATACAACACCCGTGCATACATACTGACCGAGCTTAGGATATTTTGCGTCCAAAACGGCAAATCTCCCGAGTCGGCCTTGGGATCGGAAAAATATAGAGCTATAAGACCGTCGGCGACCATTCGATGAAAAAATGGATATTCTAATGTTTTTGCATTATTTATCGAGTTTCTATAAAAATAATTTATACGTTCCGCCGCTCCCGCCATATTTTCATAATAACCTACAAAATTCAGGTCATTGTTATCGATATCCTCATAGTAATCGATATAATAATCCAACAGTATATGCAGACCGCATATACTAGGAAAATATGCGTTTAAAATCCTATCTGCCTCATCGGCAGTTAAATTTTTTTTGAAAGCGGCAGCAACGAGTACAAAAATACCAAGAGTGGATCCGCTTGAGGCTGCAAACTCCCACCCTGTTATTTGGGGATAATTTACAATATATCTTCCATACCATGCCCGCATCTTTTCTTCCCTGATATTAAGAGATAGATGTTTATAAACCTGAAGATCGGAGTACAATCCCGAAAGAAAAACCAGTTTATCCTTTATAACGTCGTATGAAGGCAAACGGCTTATTGTTTCTTTGCATTCCTTAATCAGTTCCTTGAGATATCCGCCGTCATTCTTATAAGGATAATATTTGTAATAGTCGCTATAAATATCGCCGGGTATAAGAGCATCATTCATGGCTAGATGCAGGCCTTTAAATGCTGCTTCTTCCTGAATCCCCGCCCTATCGCAAAGATTATCCAAATAATCGCTGATGGTCTGATACGCCGCTATGAAATCAACCATCATTTCCATATCGGCCATTGGATAAAGCGAATAAATGCTCCCGCCAAGGCAATGAAATCTTTTTAGAGAAATACTGTCTGATGCAAGTTTTGACAGTGCCCTGTCGGGGATTTTTCCAGCCAAATCGGCATAGTATTTAAGCTCTCTATCGACCATAGGGAAGACACGATATAAATACATATGAATGTCAGAAGTCTCATATGCAATATCATATATAGACAATACGACGCCCCTTTCAATCCGGCTGAATATATCCTTTCCTTAATTGAGCAAAAGTATAAAAATCCCTGATTTATTATTAATCCATGTTCCGGTCCATCGGACAAATCACGTTATAAACGGTAATCTTATCCGGCTTTTTCATATTCAGTTCACTTATCAATTCCATATATTTTCCCTGCGATCCGGAGGTATATATCTCAAAACTTCCAGCATCTTCTTTATCATTGAGCAGGCCGGTCCGGGATAAATATTCTCTGACAGATAACGCCTGCTGGTATGCAGGATCAATAAATTTTATTCCAGGACAGCAATCCTTAAACATATCCATAAGTATCGGGTAGTGAGTGCACCCAAGTATTACGGTATCAACGCTTCCCTTACTGGTTATAAATGATATATGTCTCCTGATTATTTCTTCTATATTTACATTCTTGTATTCCAGATTTTCTATCATTTCGGCAAGTTCGGCCGAACCTTCTGAAATTATATGGACATCTTTGTTCTGTCTCTTGGCCTCGATATCATAGGCCTTGCTGTTTACTGTAAATTTAGTAGCCAAAAGCCCTATGTCATCATTTTCTTCATTCGTTTTTATTGCACTTATCGCAGGTGCTATTATTCCAATCAGTTCGACATCGTAATTCTCTCTCATCGTACTTATCATGGACGATATGGTATTACAGGCGATCACTATGACTTTTATATTATTTTCAACCAGTTTATCCAACATTCTTCTTGTAAGAACTGTTATCTGTTCTAAAGTTTTATTTCCATAGGGCACATTTTTATTGTCTCCAAAAAACAGTATATCTTCATGCGGCAATAATTTCTGTAATTCCTTTACAACCGTAAGCCCGCCTATACCAGAGTCAATGACACCGATCGGGGAATAATTACTCAGCATGGATTCTGCCCTCCTTGAAATGTAAGTTTAATATTGTCCGTAATTATTTTATTACTCTATGTTATAATTGTATACTTTAATAAAGAACGGAAATCATAAAGATTATGTATATATTCGCACATATTTTACGTTTATATACACAGTTTTCCCTTTGGAAAGGGCAAAAATATCTCTTTCGGCCAGTATATGTCAAAGTTTACGGCCAATTTGTGTTTCATAATCTCTATTGTACTGCATTTGCCTAAAAAAATGTAACTATTTATTGATCGAAATATATATTATATTATAAGAACCCCGTTTAGAAAGGAGATTTAACTTGAATGATTTATATCCATATTTAGGTTATAAAGAAGTGTGTCAGCAGGTCCCGATCCAATTTCCTCCGCAGCATCAGCCAGTACAGCCGGGCTTAGAAACACTGATGGTTCCCAAACCCGTATTTGAAAACCCAAATTACATTGGAACAGGTAAATTAAAGAATAAGGTTGCAATAGTAACCGGCGGAGACAGCGGCATTGGCAGAGCCGTATCCGTGGCATTTGCAAAAGAAGGCGCCGATATATGCATCGTCTATTATAATGAACACGAAGATGCGCAGGCAACAAAATCTTGTATAGAGGCACAAGGGCGAAAATGCCTTTTAATGTCGGGAGATATACGCGGAGAGACGTTTTGCAAAAATGTTGCGGACTGCACTGTTTCAACCTTAGGCGGTATCGACATTTTAGTTAATAATGCGGGCGTACAGTTTCCACAAACAGGAATAGAAAATATATCAACAGACCAGATGAGGCTCACATTTGAGGTAAATTTCTTCGGGATGTTCATCATGACGAAATTGACCCTGCCCTATCTAAAAAATGGCAGCGCCATAATTAATACGGCATCCGTTACCGCCTATGTTGGGGAAGACCAGTTGATTGATTATTCCAGTACCAAAGGCGCAATCGTCAGCTTTACGCGTGCAATGGCTCATTCCCTGGTGTCAAAAGGCATTAGGGTCAATGCGGTTGCTCCGGGACCGATCTGGACTCCGCTTCAGCCTGCCAGCTGGTCGGCCGACTACATTACTACATTTGGTTCTGATACTCCTATGAAACGGCCAGGCCAACCGGTCGAGCTTGCTCCGACATACGTATATCTGGCAAGCTGCGACTCTTCATATGTCACCGGCCAGGTCCTGCATGTCGACGGCGGACAGTCAATGCAATCATAGATGGTAGGGGGTATCTTTCGGTTCTGGTACAGCAGTCAACCGAATGCAGCCCCCTCTGTTAAAAATTACTTGTTAACTGCAGCTATGATCCCATCGATTTCTTTTACCAACTGAAGTTACATCCTTAGATTTATTCGAGCTCGGTCAATCCGGTATATAATTGGTAATACCTGCCCTTTTTCGCTATTAGCTCATCATGGCTGCCGCGTTCCAAGACTTCCCCATGTTCAAGCACAAGTATGGCCTTCGCATTGCGGACTGTAGAAAGCCTGTGAGCTATCACAAATACGGTACGTCCCTCCATCAGGCGATCCATTCCGGATTCAATCAGCTTCTCCGTATGCGTATCAATAGAACTGGTCGCCTCATCCAGAATAAGAACAGGCGGATCGGAAACAGCCGCACGTGCAATTGAAAGAAGCTGTCTCTGCCCCTGGCTTAAGTTGCTTCCGTCACCTGAAAGCATGGTGTCATAACCGGCGGAAAGCCTGCGTATAAACGAATCTGCATTGGCAAGCTTGGCAGCCTTTATAACCTGCTCTCTTGTAGCTCCCATATTGCCGAATTTGATATTGTCTTCAATGGTTCCCGAAAACAAATGGGTATCCTGCAAGACAACGGCTATGGAATGCCGTAGGTCATCTTTTTTGATGTTGCGTAAATCAATCCCGTCATAGGTTATAGAGCCGGACACCACGTCGTAGAAACGGTTAATAAGGTTTACAATCGTCGTCTTCCCTGCTCCCGTAGAGCCGACAAACGCAATTTTCTGGCCTGGCTTTGCATAGAGATTTATTCCATTCAAAACAGGTTTCTTAGGTTCATAACCGAATACAACGTCATTGAAACGGACATCCCCCTTGAGCGGGATAAGCCCACCGTCCGGCCTGCGCCATGACCATCTTTCATATTTTGTATCATTTTCTTTTTCTTCAGGCATATGCACAAGGGTCACATCGCCGTCATCCACCTCTGGCTTTTCCTCCATGACATCGAGAATACGCTCGGCGCCTGAAAGAGATGCAAGAATAAAGTTGAACTGCTGAGAAAAATGATTGATCGGCATTGCAGTCTGGCGTACGTAAACAAGATAAGCGGAAAGGCTGCCAATATCCATATGTCCTCCAAGAACCAAAAATGCCCCTATACAGGTGGTAAGCGCATAGCTAAAATAAGAAAGACTGACGACGATAGGCACAAGAATTCCCGAGTATGTTATAGCACCGGTGCCTGCATCCTGAAGTACTTTATTCCGCTGCGAAAACCCCTCCATATTCCGGCTTTCATGATTAAACACCTTTACAACTTTTTGACCTGCAACCATTTCCTCAACAAAACCGTCCAGATTTCCTAAAAACTTTTGCTGGTTTTTAAAGAATATATGGCTCTTTTTACTACTGTACCGAATAAACAAAAACATACACAAAAAAATAGACAAAACAATGGCGGACAGCTTTGGGTTCAATACAATAAGCATTGTAAATGTTCCGATAAGCAGAACGGCCGACCTTATTATTACTGTAAAACTGTTGTTTAAGACCTCGGCTATAGTGTCAATATCATTTGTAAAACGGCTCATTAATTCACCGTGTGTGTTTGCGTCAAAAAATGAAAGCGGCAGGGTCTGTACCTTGCAAAAGAGGTCATTGCGGATCTCCTGGACAACCTGCTGCGCTACCTTTACCATGAGCTGTGTATAACCGTACGTTGATGACGCTCCTGCAAAGTAAATAACACCCATAATAATAAGCATATGCTTAAGACCCGGCATGTCTCCGGGAAGAATATATTTGTTTATAACAGGCTTTATCAGATAAACTCCATAGACATTGGCTCCGGCACTTATGACTGCGAACAGCGTAACAAGGCACAAAGCCGCAGTATGTTTTTTTAGATAGTGTCCAATAAAATTGAGCACCTTATTAAGATCTTTTGGTGTTTCGTGTATCGTTGTTCTGGCCATTATACCATTACACCTTCTTTTTGCAACTCGTAAATATCCCTGTATATTGCGCTCTTCTTTATCAAAACGTCATGTGTACCGACATCGGTTATTTTCCCGTCATCCAGTACTACAATCTGATCCGCATCTTTAATAGAACCGACACGCTGAGTGATGAAAATCTTTGTAGTATCATTCAGTTCTTCAGCAAGACCCTCACGAATTTTTGCCTCGGTAGCGGTATCAACGGCACTGGTTGAATCGTCGAAAATCAGCACATGCGGGCGTTTAAGAAGTACTCTTGCAATGCACAGCCGCTGCTTCTGACCTCCGGAAATATTTACTCCACCCTGTCCAAGATCCATGTCATATCCCTCGGGGATACGGGAAATAAACTCGTCTGCGCAGGCAATTCTACAAGCCCAGTCAAGATCCTCATCCGTAGCATCCTCATTGCCCCATTTCAGATTTTCGCGGATAGTCCCGGAAAACAGGATGTTTTTCTGAAGAACCATGCCGACCTCATCACGCAGATGAGCAAGGGAGTATTCCCGCACATCATGCCCGTCAATCTTCAGGCTCCCCTCGGAAACATCATAGAGCCGCGGGATCAGCTGTACCAAAGAGGACTTTGCAGCACCTGTTCCCCCAATGATACCAACAGTCTGGCCGGCATCAATGTGGAGTGATATGTTGGAAAGCACATATTCTTCCGCACTTTGCTGATATTTGAAAGAAACATTCTCAAAATCAATCTCACCGCGCTCTACCTGGCAGCTGCCAAGTCCGTCTTCAATCTCGGAAGGCTCGTCTAAGACCTCAAATATACGTTCAACAGAGGTCATAGAACGGCTTATCATAAGGAAGACGTTGGAGATCATCATCAAAGAATTAAGGATCTGTAGGACATAGCTTAAAAAACCGGTCAACTCGCCGACCTTCATACTGCCATTGTTAATAAGGTTACCACCAAACCATAAGATACATATGATCGTTGCATACATGATAAACTGAAAACATGGCGCATTCAAAACTGCATAATGAAATGACTGCTCCGATGACTCACGGAATGATTGGTTTACTTTACTGAATTTTTTGTACTCGCTGTCTCCCTTTACATATGCTTTAACTGTACGAATAGCCGTTAGGTTCTCCTGTACGATTGAATTTACATGATCCAGAGCTCTCTGCATTACGGCATATAAGGGACTGAGCTTCCTTAAGATCAAGAACAAGCTCACGGCAAGGACAGGCATTGCTACAAGAAAAACAACTGCAAGCTGCGGACTCATTGTAAAAGACATCACCAAAGCCAAAATCATCATAACCGGGCCGCGAACGATAGGACGCAAACCTTGACATACGGCATTTTGAACTATTGTGATATCGCTGGTCAGTCGAGTGATGAGTGATGGAGTACTGAAGTGATCCATATTGGAAAATGTAAACTCCTGAATCTTTTGATATTCCGCCCTTCTCAATTCTGCACCAAATCCCTGACCGGCCCGTGCTGAAAGATGAGCATATAAAATCCCTAAAAACAATGCAATAAGCGCGCAAACAATCATAGCAGCGCTCTTTGCTAAAATATACTCTTTATCATGGTTTGCGACGCCAACGTCGATTATATCAGCCATGATCAGCGGTATTATGAGCTCAAAAGCAGCTTCCGCAGCAACACAGACAATACTTCCGATAAGCTCTTTACAATATTTATGAAAATAAACAGTTAATCTCTTTAACACAAAGTTTCCTCCAATTTTTCAAATAGCTTTATTCCATAGGTTTCCCCGTCATATTAACGTATAAGCGGCATAGGTATTCGAGCAAACGATCCGCTTCGTCTTTCGAAAAACCATTAAGGGCTTCCTTATCCAGTTTGCTGCACAGGAGCACCCATTTCTCATAGTAATCCATACCCTTTTCCGTTATAGAAATAGATTCCGCGCGTTTCCGTTCTAAATGGTTAGATCTGCTGACCAGTCCGGATTGCTCCATATTTTTCAGAATTTGAGAAACGGTGGCAGGCTCTATATTGAGAGCTTCGGCAACATCCTTCTGCATACAGTGGTTGTGCTGTGAAACATATACCAGTACTTTAGGCTGTCCGGGAGAAAGACCGATCTCTATCATTCCGGGCCTTGTCCTATTTTTTTGAGCATGATAAATTTTAACGATTGCCATATGAAGCTCCATAGACATTAAATTCCTCCCTGAATAATTAGCCTTCTAACAGTTAGCATCCTAATAATACTTCAATTAAAAATATTTGTCAAGTTCTTAATCATATCGATAGTGTCGCAAACATTATTGCTTTGATGCAGCAATATTTACTGCCTTATATGATTTCTATATTGACATCAATCGGGTATTGGGTTATTATAAAAACAATTAAGGCCATGAAGGCTTACTACGTAAACAGCATGATTGTATGACATCAGATATTTAAACCACGAAGGGAAACCGCAAGAATGCGGGCCTGGCCGTGGTTTATATTTTTTATGCTGCTTTACGATAATAAAGAGGAGTTAAATAAAATGAGAGACACAAAAACGGCAAGAATAACAGGAACTGCACTTTGCATGGCTTTAGGCCTGATTTTACCGAGTTTTTTTCATATGGTAGGGGCCGGTCCCACCTTTCTCCCCATGCATATTCCCGTATTACTCTGCGGATTATTGTTTGGCTGGCAAAGTGGCATTGTTTGCGGTATATTTGTCCCGCTGGTTTCTTCTTTGCTGACCGGTATGCCACCGCTGTTTCCTACGGGAGCAGCCATGATTTTTGAACTCGGCACCTACGGCGGCCTGGCCGGTTTGCTTTACCGTAAGCTTAGCTTAAATATCTATCCTGCCTTAATATTCTCTATGCTGGGAGGGCGCATTGCTTCCGGGGTTGCAAATGCTGTTTTTATGGGTATTGCGGGCAAGGCCTATGGTTTAACCGCCTTTATTACCGCCTCGTTTGTAACATCACTGCCCGGAATCGTAATTCAAATCATTATTATTCCGATCATCATTTTTGCATTGGAGAGATCGGGAGTAATTAATAATGAAAGGTACGGATATAAACATGGATATAATCAATAAAAACATCAAGCAAACCAAGGAATTTTTTGATGAATGCGCCGACACTTGGGATGATACCAGCAACTATAATTACGAGAAAATCTCCGCCATTGTGACATTGGCCGAAATTAAGGAGGGCTCGCGCGTAGCCGATATAGCCTGCGGAACCGGCGTTTTGTTCCCTGAGGTCTTATCACATAAGCCCAATCTATTGTTGGGCATAGATCTTTCGGACAAGATGATTGAAAGAGCACGCTCAAAATATGTGAGTCCTCATTTGCGTCTTTTAGCATCTGATTTCTTTGATGTACATGAGAACGATTTTGACACTATTTTTCTTTACAACGCCTATCCCCATTTTCTGGATAAATCACGGCTTGCCAACCATATGTCCGAGATGTTAAAACCGGGCGGAAGAATTATGATTGCACACGGCGATGGCAGAGATAACATAAACAATCACCATACCGGAAAAATGGTCAGTAAACTTTCCTGTGGCTTAAAGTGTGCTAAGGAGGAAAAAAACAATTTTTCCGATGTATTTAATATTGATATGATTGCCGACACGGCTGAAATTTATTTCTTCTCCGGTACAAAAAAATGATCTTATACCCGGCACATAACAAGTCATAAAGGAGGGATTGTTCGAAAATCCTCCTAATCCTTGATCATGACTCTGCTTCTACATCCCCTTCCACTTCAAGATAAACCTTTTTTAATTCATCAATTTCATTCTCTTCCGCTTGCCAATAACCTCTCTGGTTACATTCAAGCAGGGTCTCTATCATGCTCAAGTAAGCCCATTGATTGTTTTCCTTCATACGCTTTTTCATATTTTCATCGGTTACATAGGTGCTGTTCATGCTTTCAAACACCCAATTATCAACTTTATTTGTAGTAGCGGCAAGACCTAAGATATTCTCGAACTCTTTGCTGATTTTCGATACTCCATGATACTTGTGCTCAAGCATTCCGTCTATCCATTTTGGATTCAAGAGGCGGGTGCGAACGCCTCTGGCAATAGATTTATCCACGGTTTCCGTCTCTATGGTCTCACCTGTGGTATCCGTTATATATACCGCAGCTTTTTTACCCTTAGCCATCTCCACTGATTTTGAAAGTCCGCCGAAGAACTCATAGTAATGATCGAGATCCGTCACCTCATATTCATGGCTGCTCCTTATCTGGGAAACTATGTCGACAGCCTGCAGGTGGCTGCTCAATAGGCCGGGCACAGCCTTCCCCCTGGCGTTTCTGCTGTATACATATTTTAGGCTTTCGGTATATTTCTCTCCTATCTGTTCTTCGCTGCTCCAGTTTTTAGTCTCTATAAGGCTCGTGATCCCCGTCCCGTATTCAGCCTCGGCCGGGCCAAATAGCCTCGCTGGAGCAAGATCTTCTGCTTCTTCGCGTGAATATCCATCCTCCAACAGTTTTTTATAGATCCTGCCCGTACCGGCCTTAAGGTAATTGATCTCCTCCGGTTCATCAAGATCAGATACCATCTTGAATATCTTATTCAAATCATCTAAAAGGTTGGGAAACATATCCCGGAAAAATCCGCACATATTTACAACCACATTGATCCTTGGCCTTTTAAGCTCTTCATAGGGTATAATTTCATATTGAGGCTGAAATACATTTTTCCTGCTTACTACCCTTACGCCGAGATAGTTCAGTATCTGACCCACAGTCTCGCCCTGAGTTCTCGACGTCTCAAGGCCCCACAATATTATGGCGATGCTTTTGGGATATTCTCCATTCTGTTTCATATAATTTTCAATAGTATTTTGTGATATTTTCTTTCCCCTGTCCATTGCCGTTTCAGTAGGCACCATCCGAGGGTCGAACTGATACATATTATACCCGGACGGCAATACCTCCGGACTTCTGATCATATCCCCAGCCAAACGCGCGGGAAGATATTCCCCCGAAAGGACCTTTAACAGGCCGTCCGCTTCATGGCAATCCATTACCTTTTCATAGGCGTTCTTACCATAGTCAAGGGTCTCAATTAAACTCGCCTTAAGTTTATTATCTGCGCCGTACTCCTGCGAAAACTCTCCGTCATTTATATACCTTTCCACAATTTCCGAGACCTGCTTATCCAAATCCGACAGAACGGCGGTATCGTTTTTATCGAGCAGCATGTCATAATTCAGGCCCCTTGCCTGGGCAGCAAGCCTCCTTAAGGATTTGACGCCCGCATGGTCGTACCGCAGTACAAACTTCATATAGCCTAATGCCTCATCCTTATCATAAGGTTTACCAAATACATGCAGCCCGTTTGGTATAAGCGATCTTTTTATCCTGTACAGCTCTCTTTCGAGCTGCTGCATATCCTCCATGTCAATATGAAGCTTTTCAGCCGCCCTTCTTATATTTCTCTCTATATCATCACAGCTTTTAGGGTTTGACCGCTGCGCCTCATGAAAATCATTTACTATATTTTCCAGCTGCGTCAATTCGCCATATAAACCGCCCTCGACAAATGCGGGAGGCTGGTAGCTCACCATAACGGCATGGGAACGGCGTTTAGCGATCATCGCCTCTGCCGGATTACCCGAATAGTACAGATATGCGTGCGGAATATCGGAAATAAGCATGTCTGGGAAACACCCGCCCGACATGCCGCATTCTTTTCCCTTTAAAAATTCCAAAGTGCCATGAGTTCCCACGTGTATGATGACATCCGCCTTGAATTCTTCCTTTATCCATTTATAAAAGGCTATATATTGATGGTGGGGTAGAAGACTCTTGTCATGATATACTTTCTCAATGTTTTCATGGATGCCCCGTGACGGCTGCAGCCCTACAAATATATTGCCGTTTACCAAGCCGGGTATGAGGAAATCATCGCCCTCGCTCATGATATCGCCGGGGCTCTGCCCCCACTGCACAACCATGTCCTCTTCCCAGTCCTTACCTGATAAATAGCTCTCATAGTTTTTCTTGTTGTACTTGATCATATTTGACGTTTGTACATCTACCCATTTTCCCCAATTAGTAATTTTCCCGGCTGTGAATTCTTCCATGAGCTGTTCTGCCGTCAATTCATCCACTGAATATCCGTTTTTGTGCAAAGTCAGCAGCAATTTCTCTATGGACCTGAAAGTATCGAGGAATGCACCGCCAAATAAATTATCTTCACCGGGCGGATAATTGTAACAGATTATCGCTACTCTCTTATCTTTATTTTGTTTAGTACGAAGGGTGAGCCAGTTTTTGACCCTTGAGGCTATCTTGTCTGCCCTTTCCTCTATCAGAGTCAGCTCACTCAATTCCACATCGTACTTAGGGTTACTCCCGCTGTTCACCATAGCCCCTATGGGTATTGTCTCGATACTGCCATCCAATTCGGGAAGCATAACGGATATCAAAAACTCCGAAGGGCTGATACCCTGCGGTGAATCCTTCCATTCCTCGATCTCACGTTTGCTCATAAAAAAGGGATGAAATACGGGGACACCAAATTTTTTCAGTGCCGTTACGGCAGCATCGGCGTCTCCTCCCATTGGACCTGCTCCCAAACGGAAAGACATGAAATTTATTATGGCATCGATCTTAAATTTTCCGGAATCCCCGATAATCGACTTTAACCTCCCTACCCCTTCTCCCAACACCGTTGTAAACATGATCGGAATTACATTGGCGAAATCGTTTATCTTATCTATAAACTGCCCCACACATTTAGAAGTACGGTTGGGGTAATCATGCCCATAATATAGAACTACAACCGAAGGCCTTTTTTCATCAAATCCATTGTCAGCTGCATACTCATCAATACTGCAGTAGTGTTTTCTGTTTACAGGGCTGCATATTCCTGTTTCCTCGGTGGTATCACTCGGCTTCTCCGGCTGAGGTATTCTCTCTACTTTCCCATATTCGCGAAGTAAAAAATACAGTAGATTTTGCATATCACTGTCTGAAGAACATCTCCAATATCTGCGTATATAAATATAATTACGTATATCCCTCATCTTGCCCTTTAAGAATCTATCCCCAATTTCGTCAATCATGTCCTTCATTTTATGCATAAAACTTAAATCCACAGTACCGCCTTTCATCATCGGCATCCCTGACATATCGCTGATAGAAAAGGAGCCCAATCGCGTTAATTCCTGTATGTGGTTATTCTCACCACCGATTGCTATAAGATCCCCGGATACATTACTACATACCTCCGCAATAAAGCTTTGGATCTCTGTATCTGCACCCATAAGATCCAATATGACAATATCTGCACTCTGCAAGTTGGTCTCCATTTCTTTGTACTTACACTTGTCAACACTTCTCCCGGCAAAGTATATTTTGAGTTCAAGACTTTCCGGCCACTTTTCGTTAATTTCATCATTGGCCGATATAATATCCCTTATAATTACACTTGAGACAGTCACAACCGTTAATTTCACATAACTCCCCCTCATGATTAATATCACAAAGGCAACCCATCGGTTACCCCAGCCTGTTTATCTTTATAGTAAATCCCTTACGACATATTCAATCCCGACCTCTTCTAAATCCTCCAGCTTATAATACTCGCAGTCCATTGCCTGTGCTATCTTTAGCGGAATACCCAGCTTTATAAAGTCATTTTCAGTATCAATCACCACCGATTTTATACTCTCAGCGGCAATTAAATGTGCTACGCTTATTGCCTCTTCAACGGGATCATCTCCATTAACTGAAACATTTGCCCTCCCATCCGATACCAGTACGATTATTGGTACGATATCTGGGTCTTTAATTCTTTGAGATTTAATGAGTTCATATCCTCTGTAGAGTCCCATGGATAGAGGGGTTTTCCCTCCCGTCGGTAAATTCCTAAGGCATTTCTCTGCCAGATCGACGCTCCTGGTTATCCCCAACAGCAGTTCAGCTGAATTCTTTCTAAATGAAATCATTCCAACCCTGTCTCTTTTTTGATATGCATCATTTAAAAGCGACACTATTGCACCCTTTACTGCCTTCATCCTCTGTCTGGCACCCATTGAACCGCTAGCATCCACTATAAACAATATTGTACTTCCTATCCTCTTTTCACGTACCTTTTCTCTTAAATCACACTTTTCTATCGCGACAGCTACTCCGTCCTTTTTCCTAAACCTTTGATGCAATGCCGCTGCTCTCAATGTAGCATCAAAGGCGACATCACCTGAATTATTTTTCGGATAGGTATATCTAATGTATCTTCCCTGAACAGAGCTAGTTGCCGTCTGAAGCCTTCTCCCGCTTCCTTTGCGTTTTTTTCTGTCTGCTACCTTTATCTTTATTGGTCTTACTTTAAACTCTCTTCCCGGTTCGTCCACATTTTCCTTATCCATTGATACTGGTGCAGACTTATCTTGGATTCTACTGCCATCACCACTGAAATTGTTATTTTCTTGTGCTGCTTTTTCTTCATTCCCTTGTTGCTTATCTCTAATGGTGTCTTTTTGTTCTACTTCTTCATTTCTGGCATCGGGAGATTTATTATTCCGATGTTGTATCTGTTCCTCAAAATCACTATCCGGCATCTTTCTTATTCGGTGTCCAAGCGCCAGCTGTGCAGCCTGCTTTATATCCTCTGGAGTTATATATTTACGGCTGTCAAAAGCTGCTATAGCTCTTGCCGTTTCCATAATCGCTATCTCGCCTCTGTGTCCTTCGCAGTTACCTTCACTCGCAATCTCAGCAGCAAGTCGCGTATTATCCTGCGAAACTTTTACAAAAGGAAGCAATCGCTTACCAAATTTGATTTCCTCCGAAAGCCTTTTAGTTTCTTTCTTCCATTTGTTTATATACCCTTCGGGATAATTTTCATACTCCAGTCTTCTGCGGATGATCTCCGTCCTTTCCACTATATCTTCGCTCCCTTTTGCTTCAACATAGAGACCGAATCGGTCAAGAAACTGTGGCCGCAGTTCTCCTTCCTCGGGATTCATCGTCCCGATTAATACAAATTGCGTGGTATGGGAAATGGAGATACCTTCTCTCTCCACATTATTTATATGAGATGCCGAGACTTCAAAAAGACAGTCAGCAATATAATCACTTAAAAGATTTACTTCATCTATGTACAGTATGTTTCTATCGGCCTTCTTTAAAATGCCGGGCTCAAAACATCTTTTACCCTGTTTTATTGCCTTTTCAATATCTATGGAACCTATAAGCCTGTCCTCAGTAACATTCAAAGGAAGCTCCACGACCTCCATGTCAGTTAAAAACTCTCCCAACCCCCTGACAAGCGTAGACTTAGCCGTGCCTTTCTGACCACTTATCAAAACTCCTCCTATCTCCGGATTGATAACGTTAAGTATCAGTGCCCTCTTAATTTCATTTTGGCCCAGCACCGCTGTAAACGGAAAGACGTTCCTTACGCTCATCTTGTTACCTGCTTCCCTGTTAACATGCATCGTTAACAATTTTGTCGATTTCTGGCTCATCAATGGCTTCCTCATCAAAGGGATTCTTCCTCATCCTATGGGGAAGCACATATTGTGCGGCCTCCAACATATCGCTTTTTAATAGATTGATTCTTAGGTTATATGCCGCAATAGTCATTGCAGTCTTCACAAGGCCTATATCCGCCCTGTGACCGTCTACCCCCATTGCTATACAAATCTTTGCGGCAATCTCCAGCATTTTATCATCATACCGGACATCTTTAAGTAATTTAATTGCTTTAGTAATTCTATCGCTGCACACCTTCTGTGAATACTTAAATTCCTCTGCAAAAGAAATCGGGTCTTTCTCGAATTCCAATCTTTTCTTAATTACCTCCATACGCCTTTCTGTATCCTTTTCCCCCGTCACATCAACGGCCAGGCCAAACCTGTCCAAAAGCTGCGGCCGCAAATCACCCTCCTCCGGATTCATCGTACCCACAAGTATAAACCGTGCCGGATGGGTATATGAAATACCCTCCCGCTCAACAGTGTTTATGCCCATTGCAGCTGAATCCAAAAGCACGTCCACTATATGATCATCAAGAAGGTTAACCTCATCAACATATAAAATATTTCTATTGGCCTTTGCTAAAATACCCGGTTCAAATTTTTTCTCACCCTTCTTTATTGCTTCTTCTATATCAATAGTACCTACAACCATATCCTCGGTAGCGCTTACCGGCAGGTCAACCACTTTCATCTTTGAAGATGCCGTTTTGAGACTCTCGCCACTATTCATTTTCTCAATGCAGTTATTGCACATAGCACCCTCATCATTCGGATCGCATCCAAAAATGCATCCCTCTACCTGCTCCCTTTCCGGCAGCAAATCAGCTAAAGCCCTGACAGCAGTAGATTTTGCTGTGCCTCTTTCTCCTCTTATAAGAACTCCGCCAAGCATTGGATTAATAACATTCAAGATAAGTGCCTGCTTCATTTTTTCCTGACCCACTATGGCTGTAAAAGGATAATTAACACTTTTTTTATTCAAAAACACAACTCCTCTCATATACGTAAATCAGGCCATATAATTAAAGGACCTCCAACTATGATGGTTAAGAGGTCCCTTTATATAGCAGAATCATCCTTATAAACTTATAGCACCCCCTATCACTCGTAGAGTTCATCGGTGTAAAAAACAGGCAGGTTTTCTGGCTCAAGCATCATCACTCTTGCATACCTTCCCGGTTCCCCAGTGGTAATTTGCAGGGCTTCACTCTTACAGCGGCGGGACCGCGCAGGATTTCCACCTGACTTCCCTTTTCACCGGTTAAAATAAATTTAGCCGGCACCTGTTTACTATTAATTTCAATAAATATTATACATCACTTATAATATAAAGTAAATTTTGAATGATCTTCAAACATTGATATAATGCCGCTGTCATAAGAGCAGCAAAATTTCGTTCACATATAGAATTACGAAAGAATAAATTCATGCTCTTCAAAAATCAATCCATCTTTGAATTCAAAAATATCACAGGACCGCTCATTCAGATTATTTACCAAAATCGTCACAATACGATTTCCACTATTATTCTGGTACAGTTTCTCGCACACAAAAGTACTACCATTTCCTGCGTAAGCCTCGATCATCGCAGTTAAGTAGGAATCAATGCCGGTAATAATACTGACCTTTTTAGAATGAAGCGTCCATTTTACATCAGGATGAAGGAAATTCCTGTATGTATCCCAATCCCTTTTATTTTCTGCTTCAAAAAAAGCTATAAGTCTATCTTTATTATCCATTTTTATAAACCGTCCCCTTCGAAACAATATAAAATAGTATAACAAGAAACACATAAAAATAAAAGGACCTGCACCATTACGGTTCAAATCCTTTATTTCCTCTTGAAATGGTGGAGACGATGGGAATCGAACCCACGACCTCGTGAATGCCATTCACGCACTCTCCCAACTGAGCTACGTCCCCAATTGATTACAATTAATATTATATTTTAATAGGCGCCACAAGTCAACAGTTTTTTAACGGTAGGGTGGTCCCATCACTATATTAACACTTTTTCTCCATCTCATTTTTTAATATTTCATTGCCATAAACTATATTATCCCTTCCTGTTTCCATGATCTGCTTAACAAGGGCTTCCGGATCATTTATACTTTCTCTGAGGTTTAATGCTTCAATAAGAATAGGCAAATTGGTCCCGGATATCACATGTATGTTGCATTCAGGTTTTTCGGTATATGCAACCATGGATCTATTAAATGGACTGCCCCCTGTTAAATCAGTAAAAACTACGATTCCTTCACCATAATCAAGTTTGTCTAAAGTCTGGTTTATCGCATTATCTAATGCTGCCGTATCAAAATCAGGCAGAAAGTCAATGCATTCTATATTCTTTTGTTTACCAACAATCATTTCGGCAGCACCTAAAATGCCGCTGCCGAAATGATTGTGGCCTATTACCAAAAAGCCAAGCATCATATCACCTTTTATATCGTTATATTATTTTTCTTGATCAATTCCGTATAATCATGATAAACATCATCATTATTCTCCGGAGGAACCTCTACAACATTAGGTGACACAAATATCGACAGTTTGCGGCCCTTCTTTTGTAAGATCTTAGCTGTTTCCGAAGCAAACGCCTGTGTTATATAAATGACCGATAATGTGGAACCTGCGCCAACCTTTTGATGATAACCATCCACTTTTACTAATGCGTCTTCCAATGGTACACAATTATCTATCAAAACATCGGCTAAATCTCCAAGTTTTTTACCACTCGAATGTGTCGCCTTAGCCTTTTTATAGTTCTCACCGGATGTAATGGCAACTACTTTTAACCCTCTCTCTTTCGCATACATTGCAGCTTCTACTGGTGCCGCATTTAGTCCGCCATGCGAATATACCACCATCGTATCGGCAGGTTTCAAATCATAGCTTTGTAAGAAATTTTTAATATATCCTTCCTGTCTTTCGATCCATAAAAGTTCTCTGGCACCGCCTGCACCTATGACATTGTTCCACATCAATCTTGGATCCATCAGAGGATGAAAGCCGACTATCCCACCATATCTCGGAAATATATCTAATGTGGGAATTACCGAGTGACCGCTTCCGAATAAATGGACAAGATTACCTTTAGATATTGATTCGGCCATTATTTCAGCAGCCTTTTTAATATTGTCCTCTTGAGTCGAAGATATCTTTTTCAGCACCTCGTCGGCCTTTTCAAAGTATTCAATAGGCATAAATAATCTCTCCTTTTGTTTTTTGATATTTATTGTATAAACAGTGATTAGATCAACCACTATTTTGCTAATTATTTGTTCCCTACAATATGTTTAATGCCGTAGCAATAAATGCAAATACGAATATAAAACCCATCACCCAAATTGGAGATTTCTTTTTTACTGATAATAAATACCATACCATCCCTACTATTAATAACGGAATTAATCCAGGTATTATTTTATCCAAAATATCTTGTAACGAGAGAACCATTTTCCCAGAAGTATATTTTAGTGGCGAAGTAACAGTAATATAAGTCGCACTTAATGCTCCCATTACAAGTAAACCCAATACGCTTAAAGCATCGGTCAATGAATTTAGTTGTCCATTCCCCATTATATTCTGTATTCCTACCAGGCCTGTATTATATCCAAATTTGTATAAGTACCATGAATATAATGCAGTCAATACCGGATAAGCAATAAAATAGAATAATGGGCCTACCACGCCTAGGGTATTGGTTATCCCCAAAGCTATGGCTAATAATATAGGAATTAATGTGCCCGATATTAAGGTATCTCCAATTCCTGACAGTGGTCCCATAAGTGCTACTTTTACTGTATTAATAGCATCATCGTCAATTTCTGCACCATTTGCCCGCTGTTCTTCCATAGCTGCCGTTACTCCGTTTATAACACTTCCGATTTGGGGTTCTACATTAAAAAGCACAAGATGTCTTTTCAAAGCAGCGCTTATATCTTCTTGTTTGTCATAGAGCTCTCTTATTATTGGGACCATTGAATGAGCAAAAGCTATTCCCTGCATTCTTTCGCCACTCTGTGATGATCCGTTAAAGAAAAACCATGTTAGCCATGATTTGAATAATGTTTTATTGGACAATTTTTTACTCATTGCCATCAACCTCCCCTGGCTTTGATGTAAATTTAAACCAAAATGCTGCCAATACAATGCCGAATAGTGCAATCGCTAATATGGGCAGTTTCAGATATTCTACCAATAAAAAACCTACCAAAAATATACCAAGATAAATTTTATCTTTTACGATCATATTAAGCAAAAGTCCTATTCCCAAAGCAGGCAATAATCCTCCAACCACTTGCAGATAATGGTTTAAAAACGGCGGTATGATTGTTACTAAATGTTGTAAAAATCCATTGCCAAAATAAAGAATTACAAAAGCGGGTACAAAACGTAAAATAAAATTTACTATCTGAGGGTAAAGGTTCATTGATGCTACACCATGGAGATTTCCACTCTCAGCGTATTTATCTGCTTTATGCGCGAAATACACATTTATAACCCAGATTAGATTCCAAATCAGTACGCCAATTAATCCAACAGGTACCGCCAATGTAGGCGCTAATTTGGGATCCATATTTGATAATATAACAAGAGCAGTTGTCAAATACCCTATATAATCCACATCAAATGGCATCACAGCTCCCGGTGTAATAATGCCGATATACATAGCCTGAATAATCACACCTACTTCCAATGCAACAGGCATGTTCCCAAGAATTAAACCTACTAATGCCGATGCAATCAAGGGTCGTCCAAGCGTATAAAAACCACCGGTAGTACCAAAAAACCATGGCGTTCCGATCGCACCCAAATATGCTAAAAGGGCAATCAGAATTAATTTCAGTGTCATAGGCATATAATTCCTCCTAACAATTTTTTTAAATTCATATTGGTAAGAAACCTACATTTTATGACTAATCTTTAAAAAACTTCTGTCTTTCTTTACTCCAAGTATAACTGGGTGTGTCAGGAACCAATTGGAAAGTAATCTTTTGTCCTTGCTTGTGCAACTGCTCAATAATCTGGATATCTTCTTCCGTCAAAAAAATATTATGCGTTATTTCAAATTTATTTTCCTCTCCTTTCTTTGAAACGTTGCCGATATTTATTGAATCGATGACGATCCCATCGTCTGCCAGACTTTTTAACATAGAAGGAAATCTAATTAATATGAGGGTGTTATTATTTTCATTGCTCAATTTTTGCATTACATCCTTGGCGTCTACATATGAGCAAACAAATGTACTGTATGCTTTAGGAACACTCATAGTCATTATCGATTTAAGCATATCGTTTTTTGCTGTCTTGTCATCGATAACTACTATGTTTTTTACATTTAGATAACTCGCCCATTTGGTAATGATTTGACCGTGTATTAATCTATCATCTACTCTAATGAAATTAGACAATTTCGCTTCTCCTTCCTTGTATTTTTATTGATTTAATAAGTTGACTTTCAATGAATATCTGTCTCCTCTCAAAATTGATTCTGCATATTCAAATGGTAGATTATCTTTTGTATAGGTGATACGTTTTACAAAAAATGCAGGACTGCCTTTTTTCTGATCCAACATCGTGTATGTGCTTTTTTCAGTCAAAATCTTAATGCTGTACTCTTCGGATGCCTCAGATGGAACTATTCCCGCCTCCTCCAATAATTCGTATAACGAAGTCATATTTTTAAATCTTTCCGTCTTCAAGGAAGGTATCAGCTTTTGAGGTATATATGATGTTTGTATTGCCATCGGCTCATTGTCAGCCAATCTTAATCTGCACACCCTTACAATCAAGTCATCTGCGCTTAAACCCAAAATTTCCGCAATAAACTCATTACTTAAAGTTGAAATATCTATCAACTTTGTCGTAGGTTTCAAACCCTTTTCTTTAAGTTCATTTGTAAAACTCATCAGGTTAAGATACCTGCTTATTTTAGGTTTAGCAACAAAGGTGCCCTTCCCCTGTATTCTATAAAGATATCCTTCATTGACTAAATCCGATAAGGCCTTCTTGATGGTTATTGAGCTGACATTATATATTTTTTTAAGCTCATTTTCACTTGGTATTTTTTCATCGTATACATACTCTTTACTCTTTATCCTGTTTATAATGTCTTCCTTTATCTGATAGTATAACGGCAGTGGGAGTTCTTTATTGATTATTTTTATCACATCCTCGTTTAAATATTATTTGTGCAAAGGAATGAGCTTATACCCACACGTACAAGATTTGCTGCTTTTATTCATAATCATGGCAAACCTTCTCCTGAGTTTGCAGTACCATCCTTCAGTATATAATTTCAACACGATTTACTGCAAAACATTATGTTATTATGTTTACATGTTGTTATACTAAGTTCTTTTATTAATATATTCTACATGACTTCTTAAAATCCTTCTTTATATAAAAATTTTTTTGATTTCGTTTGATATATGGTAATCACGGTATGAAAAGTATGACTCTATAATGAGTATTTATATCTGCGCAAAACAAAAATCCGATACTACTAAGTACCGGAAATGCCTTACAATATTGGTGGGAATAACAGGGCTCGAACCTGTGACCTCTACGATGTCAACGTAGCGCTCTGACCAAGCTGAGCTATATCCCCAGATATAATTGGTGGGGTTAGCAGGACTCGAACCTGTGACCTCTACGATGTGAGCGTAGCGCTCTAACCGGCTGAGCTATAACCCCGACATTAATATGTATTATATCATATCACCATATTTCAGGCAATAATCATACTTTGGTGGAGATAAGGGGATTCGAACCCCCGACCTCCTGCATGCGAAGCAGGCACTCTCCCAACTGAGCTATATCCCCACAACAAGTTATATTATAGCAATATATAGCTATTTTTACAAGAGGTCATATCCAAGTATTTCTTAGCTGCGCTGGTTTTTGTTTTAGTATATATTAAAATCCACATACTTACCCTTATATTCCTGCCACTTGATATCCACATCCTCTACTCTAGCATACCGGATATTATTCTTTATAAAATCAACCAGGTTTAATATATCTTGCTCTTCCCCCTCAGCCCCCATCTCCACACTGCCATCCTCCAGATTATTTGCATAGCCTTTAACTCCCAGCTCAGTTGCCTTTCTGTATACCTGATATCTTAGGCCTACCCCTTGCACAATACCATATAACCTTATAGCCGCTGTTTTTTTCATGCTTTTCTCTCCTTAAGTTTCTGCGGAATCTGTTATAATATATTTTATAAGGAGGTTATACATATGTCAATGAACGTCTTAACTTATTTTTACGGCAAGCTTGCAAATGTGTGCGGAGCACATACTTTTTTAGGTGATAGAAATGATTGACGTCTGTTTTACTTATTCCGAATTAGAGAGCCCACACGGCAAATTGGCCGTAATAATAGATACGCTGCGTGCAACCACCACAATTATAACCGCCATAGACAATGGCGCTTCATTCGTAATACCTGTTGAAAGCATAGAAGATGCACTAAGACAAAGAGAAATTCACTGGAATGCGATCCTTGGAGGTGAGAGAAAGGGTATAAAGATAGAGGGATTTGACATTGGAAATTCTCCGTCAGAATACTCCCGGGATCTTGTTTCGCACAACGCAATTATTATTACTACTACAAATGGCACCCGGGCTATAAAAAGCGCCGCAGGCTGCAATAAAATAATTTTGGCAGCCTTGATCAATTCAAAGGCAGCGGCAAATTATATAAAATCAATCAAAGAAGATATAGTCATCGTCTGTTCTGGAACCGCGGGAAAATTTACAATGGAGGATGCATATACCGCCGGCTGCATTATATCTAAAACAGGCAGAAAAGATCTGACTGATTCCGCATATGCCGCCAAATACCTATATGATGGATTAAAGCGCGATCCAAAAATTCTTTATAATGCATGCTATCATCTCAATAAGCTTATAGACATGGGCTTTTCGGAGGACGTTGTATATTCTTTGAAAGAGGATACCACCGAGACGATACCATACTATGCCAATGATAAAATAATAAGGGGCTAAATGCCCCTAATATTTTTTATTTGGAAGGGGATTTGTAATCTCCCGGCTCCACGTTGAAGGATATGTCAGTCCCGTCGCTCGAAGCGATTATCGTCCCGCATTCGTCTGTCCGGTAAACGGTTATGCCGTTATCCTCCAACAACTTCATGGTCTCCTTGTGAGGGTGCCCGTAGTCATTTCCTCTTCCCGCGCATATGACTGCATATTCTGGTGATACTGCTGCAAGAAGGTTTTCCGATGTGGAGGATGAACTGCCGTGATGGCCGATCTTTAATACGTCTGCACTGACATTATATCCTTTATCCAGTATTTCGTTCTCCGATTGCTTTTCCGCATCGCCCATAAACAGAAAGCTATTCTGTTTGTATGTCAGTTTGACAACTATGGAATAGTTATTGAGATCCTTATAAGTATTAGAGTTGGGTGCCAATATTACAGCATTGACAGAATTGGAAAAGTCAATGTTCATTCCCGCTCTACCCGCAATTATTTTTAGGCCTTTAGATTGTGCGGCATCCAATACGTCCTCATATGTCTTTGTATTGTTTGCTGCCCGGGGCATATAAAAACTCTTTATATCAAAACTTTTTATGACATTGTCCATTCCACCTATGTGATCCTCATGGGGATGCGTTCCTATGAGGACGTCAATCGTATCTATGCCCATGCTCTTTATGTATTTCACCACATCGTCGCCATCTTCATTATTCCCTGCATCGATGAGCATGGTCTTATTATCCGGCGTCGTTATCAATATGCAATCGGCCTGGCCTACGTTGATAAAATGTACGTTCAGCAGCGTTTTATCCGGTACCTCAACATGAGTTGGCGCATTAAACGAATAGTATGCTATAACGCAAGCCAAAAGCAGTATCAGAACATACCATAATGACTTTTTAATCTTCATCTTTAAACACCCGATCCATCTTAGCCCTTATCACTTTGCTGCGTTCCAATGTCTTGTCAGTATTTACAATAACGTTAAAGTCCAGCACATCGCCTTCATTAACATGCATCGGCAATAAATCTTTTGGGAAACTAAAAGATATATCCCCATACTCTATCACAGCATATTCGCCTTCGAATCTATCAATGATACATAATTTTTCCATTTGGATCGCCCCACCTATACTTAATATTTTTTATAACAATTACCAACCTTCCAGTCCCTATTGATGCCAATGCCGAATCTTCAAGCAGACAGCCCTTAAAATCGAATATACGTTATACCTCTATATAATATGTGATTTTTTTATCGTGTATTATACCTCCTCACACAAAAATAAAAGCTACCCTAAAAAAGCAGAAGCTTGTTATTCAGACAAAATACTGTTTTATATGTATGAGAAGTTAGGTAATAAAAGATGCTGACCGATAGTCTAGCGTTAAGAAACTTTCGTGATAGCGGTTCTTTTTATCAGAAGGAACGCTATCAAGCAGGCGAAGGCCGCTGTTATGATTCCCGTTTCTCCAACGAAGTAATGACTTATGCCGTTTCCTGTAAGGGGCGAAAATATAATCTGGTCAAAATAGTTGTGAGCGGCATGCAGAAGAATCGCGGGCCAGACACTTTGGGATTTCAGCCGTAGGATTCCCAGTATAGCGGCAACCGCGAGAATCTCAATGGTAAATACGGGAAGCTGATACCAGACGGGGGTGTCCGCCTGATAAAGACCCGCTATCATAAGGGGAAAATGCCATACGGCCCAAATCAGTCCGCTCAGTAAAAATGCGGTTTTCACATGCCATACTTCAGCCATTTTAGGTAGCAAAAATCCACGCCATCCGATTTCCTCACCGGCCGCTGTCAGCAGTGACGAAGGAATCAGCAAAAGCAATGTGCCGACAGAATCCGTGAAAAGACTCCCGTTGAACATTCTTCCCGCTGTAATCCAGAAAGCCCCATAGGAAAGCCCTAAATATAGGAATGGGATCAGAACCGCTGCAGCAATATAAATAAATTTACACCTGCACCAGCCTAAAATTTTTACTCCGTGATAATATACGATCTGGACAATAAAAGCCGCGATTGCAGGACAGAACATAAGAATCGACGTCATACCAGCTGCCGATTCGCCACCCGCAATCCTTATGTAGTAGCAAATACCACTCAAAATGAATGTAATTATCAAAAACAGTGTGATTGCTTTCTTACCCTTCACTTTGCACCTCACTATCTATGGCTTTCAAGCACTCAACATTATATCAAAAAAATCCCATTAAAACAAGGGGCTTGAATTACGAGATATCTACCCATTCATCTATAGGTTATTTACAAAAATAGCACGTGTGCAGTGAAATTGATGCTGTGCGGCAGTAATATTACTTCGTAGTGGTATTGCCCCCTGCGGTCGCAGCGATATTTTATTCGCCTCCAGCACTGGGCGAAGCCCAATATCACCGGTGCAGCCAATATCACTCGCCAAAGCCGAATAGAGTTGAAAAAACCGCTGATAAAGTCAGCGGTTTTTATGGTGGGGGGCTCGACAGGCTGCGACGCAGCCTGT